>JAABUL010000488.1_pt1 | contig 84350 bp, 162 predicted proteins | sample 5559151 | NCBI WGS metagenome assembly JAABUL01 (sample SAMN10711876, study PRJNA513368) | rock metagenome | isolation source: Antarctica rocks | place: Antarctica: Victoria Land, Pudding Butte sud
CCGCCGGCGCCGCCGCGGCTGCGTGCGAGCCGCCATGGCGGTCCTTGTTGGACGCCCGCTGCGGCTCTGGGGCTGCCTTCGGCACCGACTCCTGCATTCGGAGGAACCTGCCGTCAGGCCTGCTTTTGCAGCTGCCATGGCATGTGAGGCGACCTGCACAGCGAACACAACAGCAGAATGCACGCCTGCAAGTCCTGCACAGCAGAGTACAGCAGGTGCGCATTCCTGAGCTCGGGTTCCAAAACATTCAGCACGGGCGGCGCAATGCTGTGACTGAAAGCGGGGGCAGACAGCTGCGTGAAAACTCTCTATCTCTCCTCTCGACACTTGAGGCCCACCAGGTCGAAGGGCGCGTCGGTGGGGCCGTCGAGGTAGGCCTGCAGCGCCGCCTCCAGGTTGGCGCCCGGCACCCGCCACGGCGCCGTGATCGCAGCCGTGCCACCCGCGCTGCCGCCCAGCTGCTCCAGGTACAGCGTCGCCCGGTCGCGCACCTGCCGATCGTGACAGCAACGATTGTGGCTTTGATATTCCGTGCGAGCTCCAGCGGCAAGCGCCGCTGGCGGTTGGCCGCTGGCAGTTGGCCGCCGGCGGGTGGGTACTCATCCCACGGGATGGCGGCGGGGGCAGGCGACGGTCGAACGCCCTGCGCCTTTCTGCATGCCTTTCTGCATGAATGTTGCGCATCGCCGCTCCAGCTCGCTATGCCTCCTCAAGCAGCCAGATGATGCAATGGCGGCATCGCCTCAAGATGACGCAGGACGTCGAACGTCAGCAAGTCGACAAAACCCCTGACGTCACGCACAGGCCAGCTGGAGACTGATCAGTTGGCAGCTGCGAAGGGCATCAGTCATCATGTGGCATGTCATGGCATGACGGACGACACGACCCTACTTGGGTAGTGAGTCAACCCCTGCTGTCTGACACCGGTACATGATCCGAGGAAGCCGCCCACAAATGAGACTTCCTCCCGAAGCTGCCAAGGCCAGTATGTTCCGCCATCGGGAAGGGCTCGAGCGATTAGCAGTGAATCGTACGGACGGCATGCAACCTGGCAATCACTATCGTACAAGAAAACCACCTCAGCTGTCCTCCAGGTGCGCATCACCCTACTACCGGCCTGCACCGAGTGATGCCGGCATGTGCAAGTCAAATGTTGCAGGCTTTTGGTGTCCGATCACGCGCGCGAGCGATGCCGCGCGACTGTACTGGCAACTCCTGGTTGCGAGTACACAACGAGCGTAACCCCCTTCAACTGCGGATGCGGACGCCGTCCTCGTACAGCGAGACGGCGCTTCGGCCAAAATATGGTCTTTCGTCCGGGGTGTGGGAGTCCCTTCGTTATACTACACCCTTGCGATGACATGTTGTCTTGCCACCCTATAACTGGTTTGTCAGACATTGCACTGGAGCAGACTGCCACCCCAGCTGTACCCCTCCAGCCCTGGTGGCTCCTTTCCGCAGAGCAGCTGCATGCCTCATGGCCTTATGCCTCCCAATTAACAGGTACGTCCCATAGGGGCCACAACGTTTGAGCTCGCTGAATAGAAGAGCGCAGCCGGGCAGGTTTTGCTGACTTGGCCAGTTCTGTCAGGTAACAAGCGGCGACAAGCACAGCCCTTCCCATAACCCTGAACGGGATGCGATGGTGCAGGCCATGTCAAGGCGACTCACAATTAGCGGTGTCGAAAGGAGGACAAGACCAGAAACACGAGACCACCGGTACACACCTCATCGTCATGATCGAACAGCGCGCGCTTGAGCAGGATGGTGATGCGGGGCGCCAGCTCCTCGGCGACGGCACCAAAGCGCGCCAGGCTGGACACCGCGGCGGCGCGCACGGTCGCGTTCTCCAGGATGGTGCGATTGTAGATGTAGCGGATGTAGCGCGCCGGCTCCTTGGTCCGCGGCCCCTCCACGCCCAGCAGGTGCAGGATTTGCACGTTCAGGTACGAGAACTCGCAGTCCTGCGGGGGGGAAGGGGGGCAGGCGATCGTTGATTGAGCATCACGACGCATGGAGGCAACCGACGGAGGGTGCAATCTTTCAGAGCAGTGCTGTCCCTGCCGCCGATCTATGACTCTGGCTTTTTCCGCGAGCAAACATGCAGATCGTCACCCCAGTCGGCGGCGCACCTCGATGAACTCGCACAGGTGCGCGAGGCCGGCTTCCTTGGCGGCAGGAATCTCCCGGATGAGAATCAGGATGGAGTCCACGATGGCCTTCTTGTACTCGAAGCCGCCGTCCTGCGGCATCAGCAGGCGGGGTGCCGTCAGGAGTGTCGCGCAGGAGCAGGCTGGTGGCGCTGCAGTGTGCTGTTGGTCCGGCTTCAGAGCTGCCAGCCTGGCAGGCAGACTCTTTGCAAAATCAAGGTCTGCTGCCATGGCATTCTGCTGGCAGACGGCACAACGCTCCAGCATCGAATGCCACACAACAACGGCAAGAAAATTCAGAGCATTGCGCGCGCCTCGCGCAGCACGTTGGACAGGAAGTTCATGAGGGCGCGGTGCTTGGCGGGGAACTTGAGGCACAGCGAGCGGATGGCCTCCACCACCACGATCTTGAACTCGTCCGCAATGTCCGACATGAACGTCCCGATCTGCTTCAGCAGCCGCTCCACGCTGCTCTCGTTGCCTGTGCGAGCAGCCGGATGCGGGGCGTCAGCATTCTGCAAAAATTCCAGAGTTGGGCCCAGAGTTGGGCGGCCCTTGGCATTGTTTCTTCAACAATGCAGTCTTCGAAGTTCGGCTACGAGAAAGAAAATCGAGCTCGTTCGACTGGAGCTGTTGCACCATGCAACAGCTCCAGCTCGCTTGAAGCGAGAATTAAGCAGAAGGGAGTGGGCCGCACCTGTTTTGAGCAGCGTGGTGATGGCCAGCGTGGCGATGCTGCGGTTCTGGTCCGAGATGAGCGACTCCATGTCGATGTTGCAGTTAGTGACGGACATAGGGTGCGACTGCGCCACCTTGTTCAGCGTGCGCACCGCCGCAAAGCGCAGCACCGGCTTGCTGCTGCTCAGGAACAGCTGCAGCACCGTCACCGCCGGCATCAGTTCCCTGCATCGCACACGGATTACACTTGCACAGAAAACATTGGACTGATGCACCTCGGGTCTCTTGCCATCAGGCACTGTTGATATCCAAAGGCAAGACCGACAGGTGACTGTTGCAGCAGTCGCATCCTTGTGTCTGGTCGTGCTGTGACATTGTCTGAACAGCTGTGTTCCAGTTGATCAACTTGTGACATTGTCTGAACAGCTGTGTTCCAGTTGATCAACTCCAAACCTGGAGGAGACGTCCTTCATGTCACAGATGGCGCGCGCGGCCTCAAAGATGACCATCTCCGACTTGTGGCGCAGGCAGCCCTCCAGGAAGTCGTAGAACGGCCGCTGCTCTGTGCCGTCGGGCGACCCAGACTCCGCAATCACCTGAGAAAACCATACATGTCATGGAATTTCACCAGTATCGCCAATGAGCCAAACCAATGCATCCAGATACACCAGGATGAAGATCATATCAGGAAGGCAAGGCAAAACAGAAGATGCCTGCAAGCTCGGCCGTGTGTGGCAGCGAGTTTGTAGGCGGGAGGACAGTCGGAAGCGTCAACAGCACTGAAAAAAGAGCACGGACCTGAGCGACATAGCGGACGAGGAGGCACTGCGCGAGCGGCGACCGCACAGAGCCCCGCACCAGGCTGGTCACCAGCTTGCTCACCGCCAGCCGGTCCTGGCTCCTCAGCCCGTGCAGCAGCGCCACCGCGTGGAACTGCACATGCGGCCAATGCCATTTGTGTGTGTTGAAGTCTAGTGCCGGGCGATGTACTTGACCTACAGTGGTTGCCGTGTGGCAGAGGTGTCCATGAAGCAGAGCGTCTCACTCAAGTGACGATGTGCGCGGAGACAGTTGTGATATCTGCGTGATGCCGCAGCTCCGTCTTCTTGAGTGCTCAATTTAGGCGAAGCAGGCAGTACAATGCAACACAATGCGCACCTGCACCATGCCGGACTTCGACTGCACGGCCTCCTGGATCTCGTTGCTCCACCGCTTGACGATCTCCACGTTCCACTGCAGCAGGTGGAATGCCGACACCAGCACCGCGGATGCCACCACCACGCTCTGCAGGAGGCGCAATGAGCCGTATGAGCACAAACACAGCAGCTGGTGCCTATAACCATTGGCAGCCTGGGCAGAGCGAATATTCACCTACAATGCATGAGTGAAGTACACGTGTAGTGTGCCACAATCATACCTGGCTGTTGACATGCATGCGCGGCGATCCTCAGCGGCATTACAGCACTGTCAACAAACACAGATCGTTTCAGGCACACACGACATCACAAGCTGCAACCACTGCCACACCTTGTCCACGATGGCCTGCTTGAGGTAGCGCTCGATCTGGACGAGCAGCTGCGTGTCCTGGCCGCAGATGGAGCACAGCACCCGGATCGCGTTGGAGCGGTACAGGTCCGTCTTGCTGTTCATGTCCTTCATCAGGCTGGACGTGATGATGATGACCTCGTCCTCCCCGGGGCATACGTCCTTGATGATCAGGTACACCTGCCGCGCAACATCGTCTCTGATTTTGAGTGACCAGTCCACCACAGGGGTAACTAAGTGATAGGAGAGACAATTATGGTCGTGAAAACAGAGACGATCGTGGCGGACTGTCGATTGGCGGTGTATGCCAGAAAGCGCATTTTTTGGCTTGGAGACGTAAGGAAGCAGGACGCCGCTTGGGTGGGTTGCAATTGCGCACCATGCGCCGGAGGTTCACGTCCTTGTTCTGAAACAGCTTCGTGACGCTAAAGAACACCTCCGACTGCTCCTTCTGCACTCGTCAAAAAGTGGCAGGATAAGCAAACTGTCGGCGCCAGCAACACATCACGATCACATTTTCGTTGAAGATGGAAAGTCAGAACTTGCCTTACTGAAGGTCTCGCCCTGGCTGAGAAGGTACAGCAGCTTGGTGATGACCTGCAGTGCGAAAGACGGCTTCTGGTCATGCCTTGGTCCTCAATATGCGTCCCCGCGTTTGCAGGCCATCAAACGCCGGTGATGCACCTCGCACATGTGCTCGCACGACCCACCTGCTGGCATCTCCTGGGGTCCACCGTCCTGTCGTTGAACATCCGTGCTTCTTGCAGCACGGCGCCCTTCTCGATGCCATAGAACGGCGAGTACTCCACTGCGGCAGCGCGCAACACCATGCGTCATGCTTCATATGACCCGTGGGCACGGCGAGTTTGACTGCGTGACATGCCACAGGCAGGCGGTGCACCAGCAGAGCCACGTCCGGAGCACCCTTGGCAGGTGATCACATCAGAATTCCGCTCAACAGATGGCCCGCAGGCCACAGTTTGTTGTCGAAAGCTCTGCGTGAAGCATGACAGCTCACCGTCCTCATCTCGATCCTCATCCTTCTTCTCTGGGCCCCGCAGTGGGGCCGATGCGTCCTGTGCTGTTGAAGCCAGGGTGGGAACCTGTGATCTTGTCTCCTGCCCAATGTGCCACCCGAACGGCTGCCACGCAGCAGTGCTGCGCAGCCGGCGTTACCTAGGTGCCTCCAGTTTGGGCTCCAAAAGCAAGCAACAACTGCGACGCTAGAGCTCGAGCAGGAGACCTGTCACAAGTTCGATCTGGGCACACCAGCAAGGCGCACTGCTGCAGCTTGCCACGCGCCTGAGTGGCCAACGATTGCAAGCACTGACGTGTGTGGCGGCGATCGGGCGCGGTCCAGTGCGAAAGGCCAGGCAATCACCGTGAGCAGCACTTCTGGGTCGAGAAGGGGGCATGCACAATGCCACAGTGCACTGCGACACGCGTTCGCCGTTTCGATCAGGATTAGCTGAAAAGTAAAACATCTAATTTGCGCTGCATGCTGTTGCAGCGCGGTCTGCGCAGTGCAGCCGCAGAGTCTGCGACGCGAGTGGTTTTGACGCATTTCAACATTTCTAAAAGGTCGGCGCACGCACCCGGGTTCGCTCTGCCCTTCCGACACCTGCCGTCAGTCGACACTCCCAGCAGTGCTCACCCGCAAATGCAGAGACCTTGCCGCTGTGACCTCACTTGAGGCCTTTACCAAAGGCCGCACGTTCCGCATCAGTCCTTGACAGCGGAAACATCAATCCCAACCCGGGCGGCGACGGCGGCGCACTTTTGGCACCATGGCGGACACCGTCAGATACCACATGGAGGAGATGGTGCCGGAGCTGGAGGACCTGGAGCGGCGCGGCTTCTTCTCCGCGGCGGAGCTGAAGCAGATTGCCGCCAAGCGCACCGACTTTGAGTACCTCCTCAAGCGGCGCACCCCGCTGAGGGCCGACTTCCTGCGGTGGGTGGCATTTACGCTGCATGAATCAGCAAGACAGCGCAATAAAAGCAAATCGCAACTTGCAAGCGACAGGCACACTTTCGGGGTGGAAGTCCCCTGTCCAATGCTGCAACTGACTGGCGGCGCACGCCGCCGCGTCGGTGTCGGTTGCCTTTCCCGTTGCCGATGCAAGCCTCTGAACATGTTGCTGCTGAACGTCCTTCTGCAGGTACGTGGAGTACGAGAAGCAGGTGGAGGCGCTGCGGCTGATGCGCAAGAAGTCGCGGCGGCTGCACGGCAACGCCAGCCTGGCAGACTACGCCGGAGTGCGCCGCATCCACTTCATCTTCGAGCGCGCCACCCGCAAGTTCGCCGGCGACTTGCGTATGTGGACGCGCTGGCTGGCGTACTGCCACGACAGCGGCAGCACCCGGCGCATCTCCCGGGTGCGTGGCCCCGCAACCTTGGTGGCCCATGAGCATCCAGGAACGCAGTAGTCCAGTGGGGCAGCAGGGAATTACTGCTTGTTCATCTTGAGCGAGCAAAATTTGAAAATGGCCACCAGTGTCGGGGCTTCACTTTGCGTGTCCTGAAGGCTTGTAGTCTCTTGTACTTGATCAACAACAGACTCCTCCATCGACGGCCGCCCAGCTGAACCGTTCCTTTGCTCCGCAGGTGCTGACAAAGGCGCTGCAGCTGCACCCGACGGCGGCGGGCTTGTGGAGCCACGCGGCCGCGTGGGAGCTGCAGCACAATGGCAACGCCGGCGCGGCGCGCACGCTCATGCAGCGCGGCCTGCGCATGGCGCGCGGCAGTGACCACCTGTGGGTCGAGTACTTCCGCCTGGAGTTGACCTACGCGCAGCGCCTCGCGACCCGCCGCCGCGTGCTGGGCATCGACGGAAATGGTGAGCGCCTTCTGCTCGCCATGCCAGCACCAATATTGAATTGCGGCACCGACAGGACCGGCAACTTTCCAACATTACCTTGTACAGCATGCCAGCTACCCTTTTGCGGCCGCATGCTGAGTGCTGCCTTGACAAACGCCCGAACTTGACGGCCGACCCGCGCCTGCTTCATCCGCATCTTGAAATTGGCAAGATGCCGGTAGAAGTTGCTCCAGTCGTCAATTGCAGACACAGGCACCCATCGAGCTTTGGTGGACCTGGTCGGGGCAAATGTCCGAGACCCTGTACGCGCCTGAGACCCTATATCGACAAGCATCACCTCACCGCAGGAGCGGAGCGGCCGGCCGGTGCGGACGGCGAGAAGGCCGAGGAGGCGGCGGAGGGCGCCCAGTCGGAGGCGGCGCTGCAGGCGGTGCTGGGCGGCGCCATCGCCCGCGTGGTGTACCGCAATGCGGTCGCCGCCGTACCGGGCAATGTCGCCTTCCGCCGCAGGTTTCTGGAGGCGCTCGCGCCCTACAGTCTGCCAGGTGGGTCATCAAACCAGTGCGTTCATCTGCCAAGCTCTCTATCCGAATAAGCTGCCCTGGTGTGCAGCTGCCATTCGAAGCACTGCAGCCAGGCAGGCAGATCGTGCGTACCGTGATGCTGCAGTGGCAGCACATGGTCCCTAGCCGCCTGCTGGTCTGCATTGCAAATTCGCACCAGAGACATAAAGCATGCTGGGCGGTGTGCTGCGCTGCCAGTTTGCAGAGGTCAGACCACAGGACCTGAGCTCTTGTCTGATGCATGCAGGGGTGCCGGACATCAAGGCAGAAATCTTTGACAGCATCGCGGCAGACTTCGGCGGCTTCCCAGAGGCAGTGGACATCGCAGCCAGGCGCCACCTCAGGGCTGCTGACGGAGCGGAGCAGCTGCAGGTAGTCAACATGTGCATTACTGAGCATGCTGCCAACGCAATCCTTCCGTCGCCAATCACCACGCTGTCTGCATTGCTCTTGGAGAGAACTGCAGCTTCAGTCGCCAACCTGACATCAGGGCGAGGATACCTGCCCCAGGCACCTGCTCGCATCTTACGCACCTGCTGGCATCTCACCTGCTTGGCATCTCACCTGCAGCTTTCTCAATGCGGCGCAGGCGGCGGTCGATGTGTACCAGCAGGCGCTGCAGGAGGCGCCCGCCACAGCGCTGTTCGACCTGTACATCGGGTTCCTGACGGAGCAGCTGCATCAGCGGCTGAACGCTGAGGCAGAGGAAGGCGAGTCAGAGGCGGCAGCGGAAGCTGGTGATGCTGCGGCCGTCGCCGGCCGGCTGCTGGCGGCGCATGAGCAGGCGGCGTCTGCAGGTGGGCGCGGCCTCTGAGACGTGCACAGACTCTCGTGCACTTGCAGAGCAGCAAGCAGCTTGGCAGCTACTTGGGCCTGATGGCTGGTGTACAATCGCAGGCCGGTTGATTTGAATACATAAAAGGCCGACAGCACACGTTGCAGCACGATGTGACTTTGTTGCGTCCGTCTGGCCTGCAGGATGCGCATCCGAGGAGGCACTATTGGCATGGCCGCTGCTGGCGCTGCGCTGCGGCCAGCCGGAGGCGGCGCTGGCGGCAGCGAAGCAGGCGGCCGTGGCGGCGTCCGCATCTCTGGCGATACAGCGCCAGGCCCTCGTGCTGCAGGCGCAGCAGCTTGAGCTGCAGGTGTGCATTATATACACATCATGACTTTGCTGCCAGCTTCTTTGAGCGCTTTTTCCCTTCCTGTGTTACACCGTCTTCCGGTATCTCGAGCATCGAGAAAGCATGCTGTCGAGCTGGGGTTCTTGTGCTCACCACTTTGCGTCCGCCTTCCACTGCAGAGTGTCACAGCGGCGTCAGACGACGACAAGCGGGCGCTGCTGCGGCAGCTGGAGGCCGCGGCGCTGGCGGCGGCGGCCGGCGTTGGCGGGAAGCAGGAAGCAGCGCCGGTGTGGCTGGCGGCGCTGGAGGCGCTGTCTGCAGCGGGTGCGCCGCTGGACAAGCTGCTGGATCGGCTGGCGGTGGCGTGCCTGGGGCAGGCCAAGGGCCCGGTGAGGGTGAGCATTTCGCAAGCTGACTGATCGACTTGCATGAGTGTGCCTCCTCGATCAGCCCACGACGGTGAATCACCCTGCAATGGTACATGACGTGTTTGCCGCATGCTTGTGCCGTCGCCATCTGCGCGGCTGGCTGTGTCAGGAAACCACATATGGGCTCAAATCTTGGCATGTCACTGCACCACACTGCACCTCGCAGGGCGGCATGGGCGAGGTGGCGGCTGCGGCTGTGGAGGCGGAGCACACGCTGCGCGGCATTGGCGCAGCGCGCGCCCTGTGGCGGCGCCTGGCCGCGGGGCCGCCTCCTGGCGGCGACCTGTTCCTGGTGGCGTCTCGCGCCGAGGTCGCGGCAATTGCGGCGGCTGAGCCGGGCGCGGACGCCGCCACGGTGCGGGCGGCCTTTGAGGCCGGGGTCGCTGCCTATGGTGCCGAAGACTGGGAGCTGTGGGCGGCGTACGTGCAGTTTGCGCAGAGCGCGGCGGCGTCGCAAGCGGCGGCGGCGGGCGGGCTGCCGAGCAGCGGGGACATTGTGCGGCGCGCCCGCAAGGCGCTGCACGATCCGGAGGCATTTTCCGCGGCGCTGAAGGAGCTTGCGGTCTGATGCTGCCATGGGCATGGAGGTGGCGATTTTAAAAGTCAGTCGGCAGTATACCTATTGTTCGGCGCCTTTGTGGTCGCCTGCACCTTGGCAGGCGCCTTGATGCATGGTCAGTTGTGGCTGTAAGGTTGTCGTCCCATGATCTTAGCACGAGAAGCGCGTGTCACCTTCGTGAAAGAATACCGTCGTTGAGGTATCGTGATGCCTCACAGTTACAGACCCGAGACAACGGACACACAGGTTCCTACCGCAGCACACGGGTACAGTACGAGTGCCTACGAGCGCGGCATTCGCGGCACATCATATAGCTCTGCCTGAGCGCATGTCACCCTGTCTGCACAAATTTCCGCTGGGATACCATATAGCTGCAGGTACCCTGGGTGCACTAGCCATATCATGCGAGGTCCAGTACTCGGCCAAGAGTCCGAAGTCGCCTCTAGCACCGACCCCCGACTCGACTACCGTAGTTCGCTCCAGCACCCACTTCAGATCTGTCGATGCTCGCTGGATGCTCAGCAGTGCCGCCACCTGCTGCAGGCTCATGTCGCCACTGTGCATGAAGCTGACGAACTTTGAGGCTCGGCAGCCACGACAGCACCGCCGCGTCATTCTGCCTCAATTCGACCGTTGCTCCCATGTCGCTCAGCTTCAGGTGGCGCAGCCCCACCAATGCGGTCCAGCGTCGAGGGCAATTTGGTCAGCATGTTCTGCCCCAGGTCGAGGTGCGTCAGGCGGCTCGGGAATGGCAGCGGCGGCACGCCCGTCAGGTGGTTGATGTCCAGATGCAGCTCCCGCAGAGCGCTGCCTGCAAGTTGCAAGGCTGCTTCGTGTCGGGAGCTGCCTGGTGATTAACTAACGATATTTACAGGGGCATCATGACTATAATGGGTGGTGAATTGTTAGCTAGATTGATAAGTGATAGATGCAGCGTGTGAAACTTGTGTTTTTCGGCACAGGTACATCAGCCATGCATACGTACCTGCCAGCAGCGGCAGCCACGCTCCACAGCCTGGATTCACGTCCGTCAGCCGCAGCTTGGTCCGGCCCTGGAGTCGGCTGTGGTGCTGCAGGTTCGCTTCCTGGCGGAAACACAGGCGCAGCGTCAGTTCCGCCAGCCCGTTCAGGGCCGCCACATGCGGCGGCACTCGGTTCTAACTGACCCGCAGCACCCGCAGCTCCTTCAGCGCCGGCAGCGTTGGCGGCAGCGGATCTTCGAGAGGGTGAAGTGGTCGCTGCACAGGCCGTTGAGCTCTGTCAGCGCCGTCAGGCTGCTCAGAGCCAGGATGAGCTGCTGCGAAGTGCAGTTGACGATGCTCAGGTGGCGCAGGCTCCCCAAGGCCGAGATGCCTGCCGGCAGGCCGCTAAAGTCCAGCAGCGTCTGCGAGTTGCGAGCAAGCAGGCGGAGAGCCGACAGCCGCGTGCACCGCAGCAGCTCCATGGGGAAGCCGAGCGGCGCCACAACTGGTCCGCTGAAGCCGAGCGTGCAGCTTGCGAGTGACGGCAGGCCGCTGAAGGCCGCAAAAAATTCGCCTAGGCTGACTGGCGGCCGCACATCAGTCAATTCCAGCGAAATGAGGCCGTGAAACAGCTGTATGTGCGAGAGCGTCCGGCCGCTGAGGGATGCTGTGTCAAACTGACAGCCGATTCAGCGTCGGCGAGCCTCCCGCTATCATCAGGCTGCGCTGCACCATGAAACTACCTCGGCATCTGCAGGTACCTGCATCGCGCATCAGGCTAAGTTAGAGATCATAAATGGGCGCTACATACCATGTGGTAATCTGACATTCCGAGGGCCACAGCGGCAACGATCGTCGGGTGATCAATGCCAACTTGCTCCGACAACCTTGCTCTGACAACAGAAAATAGAATGCTTGCAGCCTGCACGAGGCGCTGCCAGCAGCCCACAAGCACGACGGGGCAGATGTGTCAGCGCGCTTCACACGCCTGCAGGCACAGCGACTCTGCGTGTGCGCAGTGCCGCGCCAGCCAGGACAAGGCGTACAGACCGGGCTGCCGGACGTCTCGGCCCTCCCCTCCCTCTGACCGGATGCAGGTTTGAAGCTGATGCTGCGCCACATGTCTGGCTGCGCCAGGACCGCCGGCAGGTGAGCGCCAACAGCGACAACCTGTCGTGGCATTAGCCTCGTAAGCGAAGCAAGCGCGAGCAGGGAATGTAGAACACACTGCCGTCGCGTTTCCAGGCTCAGCGCAAATACAGTACCAGTGCACTAATGGGCCGCCACCGCCACACACTCTTAAATGGACAATAAGTGTGAACAGCGACACTCTCTCCCAGCAGGCACCTTTCGCGCGGGCTGTCAGCAAGCTGCAGAATCCGCGCCAGCAGGTCATCACTCAGACGATGAACATGGCACACCCTCGACGCCATCGCTGACCGAGCTCGTCCCAAACGCTGCCGAGCAGGGGTCTAAGTGTCAGCTGCGGAAGTCGTGTGCTTTTGTGAATCAGACGCTTCGGAAGACTGCAAACCGGCAAATGTCAAGTAGTCACAGTGAGGAACTTCGTTCTCCTGCATTGCACTGCTAAATGTACGACATGTTCCGACGGCCCTGGCGCCAACGCCTCGGGAGCACAACCAAAACTAGTGTTTACTCAAGAATTCGGACGCTGAGTCAACTTGAGACGGGTTGAGGGGCAGCTGAGCGTCCTGACGAGAATGTGAGCCAGCCCTGATCTGTCAACTGTCTATGAATCACGGAATAGCGGCTTCTGAAATTCAGAACACGGACATGAAGGCCCTCCGAACAAACCCCGTGAATTGGCATGCAACAGCGGCACGAGCCGTGCAATCTCGCAGAGCTAGAACTACTCGCAGCGGCTGCCGCAGAGCGGCGTTGCTTGTGAGGTGCAACCAATCAGGCGGCGGCCAGCGGCCGCTGGTGGTCGTGGGCTCCATCAACGCGGACTTGGTGCTGCAAGTGAGCCGGCTGCCGGACGCCGGCGAGACGATGGAGGCCGGCAGTCTCAACTACTACCCGGGAGGCAAGGTGCGGCACCCGCTGCTCAGAAGTGCAAAGCACCGAAGCAGCGTTTGCACGACCACTGTACAAACCACAGCCTGGACAGTCGGCGATCTGTGAGCAAGGCTGATGCGCTGCCGCTTGCATTCAGGGCGCCAACCAGGCCGCTGCCGCGGCCAGGCTGGGATGGCCGACACAATTTGTGGGACAGGTGCGGGGTGGTGAGCCTCTGATTCCGTGCTGCGACGCCCTGCGGCAAGTTGCCATCGGTGCTACCCGTTTGGCAGGTGCTGCTCGGCGTTTGAGATGTGTGCAAAGCACCCGAGACAGAGGCAGTCCACAGTGCTCAACAGTGCATCACATTTCATCATGGGCAAAGTGCCCGCAGGTTGGCCAGGACGCCAACAGCGGCATGCTGCGGCAGGCGCTGCAGGACAGCAATGTCGGAATAGATCATGTTGGAGAGGTTGAGGGCCCCAGCGGCACCGCCGTCATCCTGGTCCAGCCCTCGGGTGGCTCAATCACCAATGTTTGTGTGGCATTTGCACTGACTACCATATCTGCACGCACATGTGTTTGCTGCACTGTCTCGTGTGGTCATGATGGGCTATGTGTTTGACATTGCTCGCTGTGCTCACAGGAGAGAACAGCATCCTGATTGTCGGTGAGCTGTGTTCTGCTGAGCATGCCAATGAACGAATCGCCAATGCATTGAGGACTTGCGGCAAGCACTTTTGAGACAGGAACGCTTTCTCATCTCAGGTGGCGCAAACACAGCTGAGTGGGACTTCAGGGAAGACACCCAGCAGGTGGGCGGCTGGAAATTTGCCAGTGCCCGTGGCAAGCGCAGCAAACGGTGTGCATCACAAGCTTGCCTCTGCTGGCAGGCGGAGTGGTCAATATGAAGATAGATGCTCTTCGGCACTGCTCTCTTGCGTGCTGTCGGCATGAAGCGAGGTGTGTGAGCATGCTGTTGTTCTGGATGCAGCTGCTGCGGCAAGCCGGCACGCTGCTCATGCAGCGGGAGGTGCCCGAGTCGGTCAACTTGCACGCCGCTCGGGTGCGCCTTTACTACTGGCGGCACAAGTTCGAAGCCTGACCTGCAGAGGACCGCTGTAATGCGCATTGACAGCGCCAGCCTGTTTTGCTGGCATGCGAAAACGCGCTCTGAAAATGGTGCAGCTGGCGCGCGAGGGCGGCGCCACAGTGGTGCTGGACTGCGGCGGCGCGGAGGGTGACATTTCGGGCGACCTACTGCAGCTTCTAACGGTGCTGTCGCCCAACGAGACCGAGCTCGCCCGTCTCACGGGTCCGTTGGCTCACCATGACGCTCGTGGGCATACACAGCCACGACCCAGTGCGCATGTAGAGTCGTTGTTGCTGAGATCTGGGAAGGGGCGTCTGATGTGGCTTTGTGTTGACGATCCCGAGGCTGAACCATGTGAAGCACTGTGCCCGCGAATTGCGCATGAGGCGTGACCAGTGCCTGGTGCCGCCTGCCAGGCATGCCGACGGGCAGCCGGGCGGAGGTGGAGGCGGCGGCGCGGTCTCTGCTGGGACGCGGCGTGCCGCAGGTCCTCGTCAAGCTCGGCGCCAAGGGCTCCCTGCTCGTGCGCGGTGTGCATAACGCTGGCAATTACTGGTCTCACAGTGCCTGGGACAGGGATTGGGACAGGGATTAGGTCTGTGCATAGTGCATAGGTTCGTGGCTCAATACCAAAGGCCTCAGTTATGGAGAGTTTGTCTGCTGACGAGACCGCTGTGGCAGTGAAGCAGCCAGCATTGGTGTTAGGCTTGCTGCCGTCCCTCTCACCGATCCTCCCGTGCTACCTAGCACAGGTCCGCTGACCAACTTTCTGTGCTGCATCCGCAGAGGAAGGCTGCGTCAAGCAGTCCGCCACCACCGTCGGCAAGGTGGTGGACACGACGGGCGCCGGCGACTGCTTCACGGCAGCATACGCGACCGCTGTGCAGGAGGGGCAGGACGCGCGGGCGGCGCTGCAATTCGCTGCCGCCGCGGCCGGCATCTGCGTCACAATGCCCGGCGCCCTGCCCAGCCTGCCGTGGCGTGCCGATGTTGACATGCTACTGGCGTAAGAGGCTGTGGTGCTGGTTCACCAGCAATGTTGGTATTTGATATATGCCGCCTGTCTCTGTGAAACTCATCAAGACTGTTTGCTAGCTGCATTCGCTGCAGCATCTTCCAGAACGGTAAAGATAGATACAGGCAGGTCACAAATCGCTGACTCAGTAAAACACCACAGATGAAGAGACCTCGTAGTACACCCGAGATGAACAGCAACAATGACCCTTTACGCAGTTCAAGTTGCTGCACGCTGCTCCGCATTGATCAGGCTTTTGAGAGTGAAATTTGGCGTCAGATCCCGTGAGCCTAGGGGCTCGCTAGTGACCGGCGATGTGTCGTGCCCAGCTACAAACCATGCCAATATGGCTTCCCTCTCATAGGTGTGGCCGTCAGCGCACAGCACCGGGTCCCGCAGCACTTCCTGCACAGGCGCACATGACACATGCAGTCAACGTCGAGAAAACCGTCCTGAGCAGCTTGGAGAGGCGATTCAGAGTATGGCATCACTGTGGCAGCCATTCACAAGTTTTGCAGCTGCCGCTGCCGCTGCCGCTGCCGCTGCCGCAGTATGCTATGTCTTGTGACCAGGAGCAGCCCATCAGAGGTATGACATGCAGCAGCAAATTTGAGGCTTGGCTTGCTGCAGCAAGGGGCAGATTTACGGAGCCCACCCTGGTCAGGGGGCAGAGCCGCCAGTCGTCTTCATCTTCCAGCCTCGCAGCCGGCACAGTGTCGCTGTAGTCCCCGGCTGTCCACGCAGCAGCGGCGCCGGAGCCAGCAGACGACTCCGCCAGAGTCATCGAAGCCAGCTCTGCTGCAGCGGCTGCGGCTGGAGACTCAGCAGCAGCAGCGTCCGGCGCCCTGTCCTCCACAGGCTGCGCAGATGGCGCAGCCCTTGCTGCGTCCACATCGGCGGCAGGTGCAGCCGCGGCATCGGCGCCAGGTGCTGTCCCGGCAGCCGCGGAGGCTTTGGCCGCTTTCCGCTTGGCGCGTTTCCGCGCCGCCTTGGAGTCGGCTCGCTGCTTTGCAGCCGCCTCTGCCGCCTCCTCCTGCACAAGTACAGTTGTCAGTGTCACGCACAGGTGAACTAATCGTCGCCCATAGCCATGCTTTGACCGTATGCGACCCAGCCATTTGGACAATTGACCGAAGTCTTTCGAGTCATTGTTGTGATGGTCAAGCTGTCATTGCCAGATCTCTCAAACCCGAAGTTCTGAAACCTCACACATAGAAAACGTCGAATTGTCGGGAGCACCTCGAGGAGCGCTGCTGCCGCTGCTGCTGCCTGCTCCTCAGTGCGGACGCGCACCGCCGCGGTCGCAGCCGTGCTCGCGGGCGCCGCAGGCGCAGCTTTTGCTGCGCTGCCTTTGGCCGGGGCCGCCGCCGCCGCCGGCCGCCCCGCGATGGCATCGTCCACCGGCTGCAGCGACGCCTCCAGCTGCCGAGCGCGCAGCGGCATCGCCGCGACGAGGGCGCTTCTGCCCGCCGCCCAGCCGGGCCAGTCCATATGCGGGGCGGGCTCCGTCAGCAGCGGCCGCAGTGGTGCGTGAGCGCGCAGCAGCGCCGCCAGCAGGCCTGCCAGAGCCTCGATTTCTGGCACCACTTGCTTCACCGCGGACGGCGCCTGGGCGCGCCGCTCCGGCGAGACCAGCAGCCGCATGCTGCCGGCCAGCGACCGCAGCATGGTGAGCGACTGCGTCGTAGTCAGCTGACTCATGCGCGGCCTTAGGGGCAGCAGCGCCGCCACGCCGGCGTCGAAGCACGCGGCGGCCGGCGCGCCTTCAGGCGGCGGCCGCAGCGGCGCCGCCGCCGTTTCCCAGCAGTAGGTAAAAGTGATCAGGCGGCAGGATGCCTTCACCAGCTCGTGCACCAGCCGCTGCGACGGGTCTGCGCCCGGCGCACCAGCCGTCTGCGCGACTTGTTGCACCAGCTGGGCGGCGGCGGCGTGGCAGCCGCTGTCCCACGCCTTGCCGGCTATGCGACGCACCTCGGGCGCCCGCCACCGTAGAAAGTCATCCACCTACGCAATTGGCAGTGCATGAGGTGAGAGAAGCAGTCAAGGTAGATGAATATCGGTAAGTGGAGCAGATGACTGCCTTCGACCGACGGTGCAGATATGCCGCTGCAAGTGCCAAGCGTGTCAAGCCAGAGCCTGGCTGCAGATGTAAGAGGCACTGACCGTTTCGATGTAACGTGCGAGGATCTCGAGGCAGTTGACTTTGTTCTCCTGAAGGAAGCGCAGGCGGGCGGCGGCGCCGTCCTCCCGGTCCATGCCAGACTGTATCGCCCGTGCCAGCCTGTCACGCCACCACTCACACACACTAGTTGGACGGAAGGAAGGAACCTGACGCGGTCGACCAGACGGCCTTCCTCAAGGCGTCTGCAGCAGCACTCAGAACGGGAGGAGCATGGGCAGCGTTCAGAACAGCGGGCAACCATACAAGTGCACTGCGCAGCAGGTCAGCCGGACTTCTCGGAGCAACTGAGACCTCTCGGAGCACTGAGGGAGCGCTGACCCTCGCACGGCGGTTGAGGTCAGCATCCCGACGTGATCCCCGACCGTGCCGGGCTGGCTGCTGGCCTGGCGCCGCGCAAAGGCCGCGCCCTCTGACAGGTCGACGGCCGCTGGAGCGTCCAGCGCGCAGCCGCCGCCTGGCCGCCCCGCCGTCCTCGCCGCCTCCGCTGCCCACTTGTTCGCGACGTTCAGCAACATGTGCAGTACCCCCTGTTGCAGAAACGGCACAGCATGCGGTCACAGCGTATGCATAGGATGGGCAACTGCATTTCTTCTACAAAGGAGCCTCACAGTGTCCTTGACTCCATCACCTTATGCACCATCGGAGGGGCACTCATGCGGAAGAAGCGCACCCGCATCGACGCTTCTGTGTGTACGGCGTCGAGGCCGGCCTCTGCGATGCGTGAGACAGCCACCAGCCAGGCCGCGTCCATGGCTGACGCAGGCGCGTCATCGGCCTGCCGCTGCACGACCGCCGGCAGCACCTCCAAGATGGCCGAGCACGCGGGCCCGAATAGGGTCCGCCCCTGCGGCAGCGCCGCCACCACCGGCGCCGCCAGAGCCAGCAGGCCGGCGCCGTGCACCAGCGCTTCGACCGCCGGAATCGCGATGCGCGGGTCGGCATGCTGCAGCCGCAGCAGCGCGATGTGCCCGAAGCACCAGGCGCACACGGCCGCATCCTCGCTGCAGGGCGGCTCGCCCGCCGCCCGCCGCTGCCGCGCCACCTGCTGCCCACACGCCAGGCAGCCGACAAATGCCTGCGCCAGGGCGGCCGCCGCCGCCGACGCCGCCGCCGACGGCCGGACGCCGGCGGGTGCCCGGTGGCCGTTGCTCGGCTCCCCGAGAGCGGCCCCCATATCGTTGCTGATGCGCCAGCCCAGGTTCAGCACCGCCTGTATTGCCGAGGGCAGCAGGTGTGTTTAGGGCCTAGGGGTTTTTTCTTCCCCGCTGGCAGCACGAAAGCAGGTGTCCAGGGCACAAAAGCTCCGAAAACAGCCACGACTGCTCTTCATTGTTTGGTGAATCTTGTGCGAAGCATCATGCACAGCAGGCATGTACAGGACGAAGTGCGGGACCCATGCATGCTGAGCACCTGCAGTGGGTGCCCCTCATCTCTGCCTTGAGGGTATGCGGCACAACATCTGTGTGGAACACTGCTCGACTCACCTCCAGGACAGTGACCGACAGCAGGCGGTCGCCAAAGCCCGGCAGGCCGCAGGCGAGCTTCATTATTTGCACCGCCGCCGTGCACCGCTTTGTCGTGAGCGGGTCTGGCGCAGCCTCCTTGGCGCGGCGCAGGACATAGACCAGCGCCGGCAGCAGGTGCTTCAGCAGGTCCTTCTTGAAGTCCCTGGCGTTGCCCTGCAGCTCCCGCGTCAACAGCATGTGCTTCAGGTAGCGCTGCATCGCGTCCGGGCGCTCCCGCTCCTGCAACAAAAAAATGTTCAGTTGACAACAGGTGGGGGATTCAGTCAGTCGGCTATTGACGAGTTCACGTGACCTGCAGCTCCAGCAGCAAAGGAAACTGGCCATGTCCTCGTATGCTGTGTATGCCATGTATCTCAGAGGTATCTCAGATGTTACCAGTAACGAAGTTGTGCTTTTGGCGCTGAACCTGGACTGGACTGCTGCTGACCGAGCTTGATCTGCGATTCGGGAGAGACTCACCAGAGCCAGCAGGAAGTCTGGCCGCTCTGCGCCGTCGCGCACAACCACCATGAGGAAAGTCAGCTCCAGGGCGACTGGGCCACTGCGGTTTTCCTTGGCGCAGAATTCGACCACAGCGGCGAAAGCCGCGGCCGCCATGTGCACCGGCCCCCGCTTTAGGTGGAGCCGGATCGACTCGTCCAGCACCTTGATCGCACGGACCGTCCGTGCCTCCTGCGCGGCTGGCGTTGTGTCTCCAGGCCGCACCACCCTGCGGCATGTGCACCAAGTGGAAGCATTGTATTGGAAAAAATGGCGTCCACGTCAATTAGCCAGTACGTCGTGAAGACAGCGGCCAGATGCTGCTTGATCTCTTCATGCTGGCTGCGCTCGCCGAGCACGACGGTGTAACGGGCTGCCGTTCGCCGCAGCCGCATGATGCCTGCATGCTTCCGCACCTGCGGCACTCCGCCATGAGCACGGACAGCATCGGCCTCCACGACGGCTCGCCGGTGGCAGAAGTGTCCTCGAGCAGGCCTTGCACCAATCCGGGCGCCATTTCGAAGGTCTGCTGCCGCAGGGCCGACCTGTCGATGGGCTGCTCATCGCCTCTGCAGCGCCGCCGCACATGTGATCAAAGCCTGGGCTGGGTAGTGGATTGTGCACAACAACCTGATGGTCAAGGGCATTTGATATAGCATCCTTGAATTGCTTGCGTACCGTCTCGTCGTCATTGCAGCTCTTTGAGCGCTGACGGCAGGTGCGCCAGACTTTAACCTATCTGCAGGTCTTTGCTGCTATAGCGGTTCCCGTTGAACTTTCACATGACGTGCTACTCCATGCAATTGTGATAAGACGTGCAAAGCGTGGACGGGAAGGCATGCGCGATTATGCAGGCAGTATTATGCAAGCAGTGTAGTGATGGCTCAAACCCTCGTTTCCTTCCTCGTGTGCAAGCCACTTATGGGGTGGCAGGTCCGTGCTGCTGCACAGTTGCGCAGATTGCGCCAGATGTCTGTATTACTGGGGTTACATGCCCTACTGCACGAAGGAGGCTCCTGAGCGTGAAGTTGGCACCAGATCCTGCGAGCCCAGCGACTCGCCAGTGACCGGTGGCGTACCGTGTCCGGCTGCAAACCAGGCCAGGATCGCCTCTCGCTCATAGGTGGCCGTCAGCGCACAGTACCGGGTCCCGCAGCACCTCCTGCACTGGCGCACGTAATACATGCATCAGCTGTTAGCTGCGCGTGACGCAGGCCAGGATCGGCTGCAGGTGCTCGGCAGTGGTCCTGATTTTGTAGGCGTTGTTCTGCATCTCCCTGATCCACAGGATGTAGTTCAGGTGCCGCTACAACGCTTCTGGGCGCTCCCGCTTCTGCGGTCAGGAGATGCAAGCTCAATGTTCCCACAGCTGGTTGCAAGCTTCACAGCTGCGGCTGCCAGACACGGCTGCATGCACCATGTGCATGTGGACGCAGAGCTGCAACTGCAGATGCGATCCAGCGAGTGCTTTCAGTGCGCTCGTGCTGTGGTGGTGAATTGCACAACATTTGACGTAGTCTGCCTGTCAGGACTTATTTGTTGTTGTAGTAGCGGAGAGACTCACCATCGCTTGCGGGAATTCGGGGCTCTCCGTTCCGTGGCGCACATCCACCAAATGTTCACTCAGCTGCCTGGCGATCGGCCCGCTCAACGTGTTATCGTTGCGAAAGTCGACCAGGGCGGCGAATGCCGCTGCCGCTACGTGCACAGGACCCCGCACTCACATGGGACCTGATTGACTGCGCCAGAATCTTCACAGCGTAGACCGCTCGCGCCTCATGTGTGGCGTCCAATGTGGCCCGACCCTTCACTGCCCTGCACAGCGCAAAGTGTTACAGCTCAGGAGGTCGTCACCCTGTCCCTAGAGCACGCATGGATAGATTGCCTCCTGTCGAGATGCGCCGTAGCTACTTCAATCTTCAAATGCAAGGCTACTGGAGGCGTGAGCCTTGCGCACCTGTGGCACTGTTCCCTCACGCTGATGAGGTGCATCGGCCAGGTCGGCTGGACGGCCCAGGCGCCATGTCGATGCCCAGAAGCTCTAGGGCCGCTCTGCGCCAAGGCTCCACGGCCTCCCTGCAGCAGCAGCGCTACTGACACCGTCACGAACGTGCACCGCTTGCCTGCTCGACGACAATGCTGTGCTGTGGGCGCTGTGCGCCAGCGGCGGGATCCGCTCGCAGCTCTCAGGGCTCCAGTATGTAATGATCAAACGCTAGGCCCGATCCGCCAACTGATACAGCACAGTGTTTTCTTTAGATGGTGTCAACGATGCAAGGTACAAATTTGCTGCGGGGCCTGCAGATGAGTTTCAAGCATCATGTTTGCCCACGTGCTCCAAGCATTGACGGGGTCGTCATGCCACCGGAGATCGCTCCACACTCGCCGCCCGCGCACGGTCATCATCTACGGATTGCTTAACATTGGCTTGCTGTTTGCAGTGGCGCGTGTGCGCTTGCGTCGGACCTTGACGTGAGGAACCTTTGCATGATGTCTGGTCGCATGTTCAGCCATCGCGAGGCGTCATGCAGCACAGCCACAGCCTGCGGGAGGCAGCCATACATTCACAGCAGACCCCTAGGGCAATCATGGCGTAGCCAGGTGACCAGAGGCGCCACCAGTTTCAAACCCTTTGTGCGCGCCATTCAAAGCTGTGCCTTGCTGCATGTCCGATACGACGTTTATCAGTGTGAACGAAGTAAGCATTACGCGCTTTGCATCAGGCACGGTTTTCTCATGACACATCTGATCGCATGGTGCGTAGCAGGCGCGCTGCGGATCCGCAGGCCGCTCCGCCACGCGTGAGCTTCTACCATGCAGTAGGCAGCATGCAGGCCGCTCGAGGCGCCTAATCCGCCTGAACGTGAGTATCCACGCCCGAAAGTTCCAGTCGCACATGCCAACAACGAGTGCTGTCCCACCACCAGCGTGCCTCGCCGGACGCCTCGGAAGCTGCGGCAAATCGCAAATTATGGCGCCGTGCAGGCAGTCTCAGATGCCGCCGCGACCGGCAACCTCTCAGCAGCGGACGCGGCCGTGGATGGCGACACGGCCGCAGCGGATGCAGCCGCAGTGATGCCTGTGCAGCAGATCAGGCTCCGCGTACAGGTCATCACATCAATGGACAAGGTCTGTCTCGATCAGCACATGGCATGACCATCCATTGATCGAGACGATCTACTGATGGATTGCTCACCTGGGGCAGGCACAGCCAGGACTGGTCAACATCTAACACACGACTCGCTCCGCTGCAGGTTGATGCTGAGGAGTGGGACAGGTGCGCCACGGGCGGCGGCGAGGTCAACCCCTTCACGCTCCACGCCTTCCTGCACGCGCTGGAGGTCACCGGCTGCGCGGTGAGCTTCCTGACGCTTTGATTCAGTAACATCGCTGCAGAACATGTCCTGCACCACATCGCCCCCGTCAGGCATGGCCATTGGTATTAAGGGCATCGTGTGGGAGCCCCTAAACCCTAAACCCCACTGCACCTGTGCGCACCGCCAGCCTGCTGGACTGTCGGCAGGGCTCGCGCAAGTCTGCCATGCCGCCCTGAATAGCTGTAAAGACCCGTGCAATCCTGCGAAATCAGGTGAAGGAGGAGGGCTGGCTGCCGCAGCATGTGCTGGTGCGGGACGAGGACACTGGGGAGCTGCTGGGCGCTGTGCCCCTGTACTTGAAGTCCCACTCCTACGGCGGTGAGTCAGCCAGCAAACGACATGCTTCAACCTCACTCCTGCGGCGGTGGAGATGAATGTAGATGAATGGAGATGAAGAGTAGCCGAGCTCATTCGACGCAGCGGCAGGCAGCAGACTGGGTAGTCGCGTGAGCTGGCCTTGAAGCTTGTACTACTGTTTGTGGCAAGATCATTCGTGCTTTCTCAGCTCAGTCAATGGGCTGACGGTATGGCCTGCTGCGCTGCAGAGTATGTGTTCGACAACAGCTGGGCCAGCAGCTACCACCGCACGGGGCAGTCCTACTACCCCAAACTTCAGGTGGGCGTGGCCGGTGTACTGGCACTTCTCAAACCCGGGAAGACGGTTTGCAAACCTGAGAAAACAGGGTGTGGCCACACGGCACCTCTACCTGTTGTATGGGATTGCTGCCCGGAACTGCTCTCAGAGGCGCTGGCCCGGCCAGGCTTGCCTCATCAATCGGGTCCCCATCATCAACCCCGACTTGCGTGCCCTGACATAAACGACAGCCTGACAAGAGGATGCCTTCCTGCAGTCGTGCGTGCCGTTCACGCCAGCCAGTGGCGCCCGCATACTGCTGGCGCCCTCAGTGGCGGCGCCGGCCGTGCGGCGCGCCCTCGCGAATTCGCTCAAGACCATCACAGGTAAGTTCAGGCTGCCCCAACTCTCGACCGTTCTAATGTCTGTGTCTACGTGCCTCGCCTCGACAGGATGCCCGCTGGTGGGCTGCTGGCATGTGCCCTGGCTGCTAATCCACCCTGTTGCCACTACCAGAGTGCGGAATTGTCACACTTTCTCCGTCCTCTTGAGTGCCGGACCATCATGGAACTGTGGTTTGCTGCACAGATGAGCTGGGCGTCTCGTCGCTGCACATGACGTTCACGCAGCCGGTGGAGGCGCAGGAACTGCAGCAGCTGGGCTACCTGCGGCGCACTGGCATCCAGTACCACTGGTGCGGTGCATCTGATGACCAACTGAGACTTCATCTACTTTGCAACTTGGCCATGCGTGCACAGTATGAGTTTTTCTTCTGTCCTTGAGGTAATGCTGCAAAGCCGCACAGTTTTTGCATAAATCCTGCCGGATGTGCTTATGGCATTCGACAAAAGCAGTGGAGTTTGACCGTGCTGCTTCCAAATGATAGGCATCATGCCACCCGCCGCGCAGGGAAAACCGGGGCTACAAAACCTTCGAAGACTTTCTGGCGGCGCTGCGGCAGAGCAAGCGCAAGAACATACGGCAGGAGCGCAAGAAGGTTGCCGCATCGGGCCTGACGCTGAAGCGGCTGTCGGGGGCGGACCTGCGGCCGCGCCACTGGGACTCCTTTTATGAATTCTACCGCAACACCACAGGTATGTCCGACATGTGCCCATAGATGTCTTCATGCAGGCTCACGGAGTGCTTCTGCCAGTCGGACCTGCTGTTGCTCCCGCCCACTCAGTGGCACATATCTGCGCTCAGTCAAAACCTGCCATCCCATGTCGAGGAAAATTCCTAGGTGCATCGAATCATGAGACCGCTTTTGAGCACAGCGCAGCTGTGCAGGAGCTGATGCCTGGTGTGCTGTCTTGGGCTTGCAGACAGGAAGTGGGGGCAGGCGTACCTGACGCGCAGCTTCTTCCACATGCTGGGCGAGACGATGCCGCAGCACGTCATGCTGGCGGCTGCGCAGGACGGCGACCAGCTCGTCGCAGGTGTGGTGTATGCCCTCAGGTCCTTGCTGAATCAAAAGCTTGTTCCACACAGATCAGCTGAAAGCTTGCTGCGCAATGTGTCGAAGACAGCTGGGCGGAATCAGCTTGCGTCAAAAGCACATGATGGACTGCTCGCAGGCGCGCTGAATCTGGTCGGCAGCCACGCCATCTACGGCCGCAACTGGGGCTGCGCCTATGGGACACAGATCTCCGGACTTCACTTCGAGTGCTGCTACTACATGGAAAGCTCTCTCTTCCCATGCTCGCCGCCAGTGCAGGGTCATGCAGTTCTCTGTAGGACCTCGCCCTGGTCCGTGACGTCCGTGAAATGGCAGTCCCTCATGAGCCCATTGTCTCCCATCGCGACATTGTGAGATCTCCAAAACTGCCGACATCTGTCTCTGCAGGACCCTTGACGAAGTTTGCTTTTCGAGTCGGTCTTACCTCACGTATGCTGCTGCAGGCGATCGAGGAGGCGATAGAGCGAGGCCTGCCGCGGGTGGAGGCGGGCGCGCAGGGGGAGCACAAGATCCAGCGAGGCTACCTGCCCAGCCTGACGCACTCGGTGCACTACATTCGCGACCCCGAGTTCAAGATGGCCGTCCAGCAGGTGCTTTTGAGGTCAAGAAACACTATACGGTCAAGTACGCTGTGGCAAGCCCCCTGTTCAACAAGGCCAGGTGCATTCTGTGGTGTCATGGCGCCTGTACCGCTGCCGTACTGCAGTCGTGGCAGGCGTGCCCTGTGCGTACCTAGACTGTCTGCGCCGCACGTGGCGGTCTGGGTGAGAAGGCATTGCAATGAGCACGTACACCGCTTGATAGCTGACTTTTATATCTGCACTTGTATGCAGTTTTTGCGGAGAGAAACCCACAACATTGACTTCACGCTGGAAGCTCTAACAAACGAGGCCTCCCCCTACAAGAGCCTGACCTGAGACACGACAGCTTTGTTGTCTGTACAGGTCTGTACACTACTTTTTAAATTTGAATGTGGCTTCTGCGCTGCAATTGAAGCAAGCAGCGGTGTGTCATTTACAGCATGTATTGCATCTGCCATTGATTGTAATCGGATTGCGAGACCCAAAACGGCAGGTTTCCCCGACAACATACACCGAATCGTATAGTATTGCAAAAAAAACCCAAAAAGACATCTGCTGTCTCCACATCCAGAACCTGCCGCTCAGCTGCTCTGGCTGCTCATGCGTCACCAGCCATGCAGGGGTCGCGGCGCCGGCGGCCGTGGTGTGCCTGCCGTGTGGGTTCATGTCCGTGGCGCATGAGCCAGGGCACGCTGCGTACACAGTGATGCCCCGCGACACAAGGCAAGGGTGCTCCGCCAGCAGCTGCGACACCTGCATGTGCATTTTCAGCAGCAGTCATCCGCCCTGGCCTCTACCCTGGCCCTCAACTGCCAATTCGAGACCCGAGGAAATGAATTGGACTACAAGCAATCGATCACCAAGACAGCTGTGAGAATTCACGATTGGACATGTCCTGCTCACCTTGTTCAGCATGGCCTTGGTGGCTCGATAGATCGGGCAAGGATACTTGGCATTCAAGCCGCCCTCATCTCTGCATTGGTGCCGTCAAAGCCGATGGCGTGCAGCTGCTGCAGGGAGGCAGCCCCTGCGATTGCTGAGCGGTATGAGGTGCTGTGGAAGCCGCCCCAAACAGGGTTCTCCGTCCCAGCTGGCCCAGGCTGCTGGTGACGTGATGAACTCGCCCGCCTGCCATCGTAAAGAAAGCGGCTCACAATTGATGTGCGATATTGTTGTTCTTGGCCGCTTCATATGAATGGCGGCTTTCGTCACCGTGCTGATGTACTCCCACTAACCGTGCAGAGCTCGTTCAGGAACCAGTTTGTCAACCATTTGTCAATTCCTCACCTGGCTTCATGGCTGGTAACAACTGCTCAGTCAAACGCAGCGTTCCATCTACGTTGACCGCATACTCAGCGTCCCAGGCTCGCTGGCTCCAAGAATGCGTGTTGATCTGCCGCCACAGCACGAAAGCATGCCTGTCAGGATAAACAGTCGCCACAGCTGCATGCCGCCTTCGAATTGCGCAGGTGCCTGCTCAGCAGCATCACCACACACAAACCATTTCAGTGCGTGCAGGTATCTATGCCAGCCATGCCCCGGCGCTGTTCACGATGCAGTCCAGCTGCTGGTCGAACTCCGATCTAATGTGCTGCACCGCTGCTTCGATACTCTCTAGACTGGCCACATCCAGCTCCAGGGCGTGCACAGGAGTGCCGGGGCCAGCAGCCGTCCTCACCGCCGCAGCGTCCGCTGGGCAGGAATTTCTCACCGTCAATGTCCACGAGGCAGGAGACACCATTAGACTAGCAATAAGTATTGCGGGTCTTTCATAATGGGCCTGGCAGTCCGCACCTTTCTACTGAGTTCTGCAGGCGACGATGACGAGCCGCTGCTCACGGAGAAGCTGCGCCGCCAGTGCAAATCCCAGACCCTGGTTGGCACCTGCATATGTGATACGCAATCAGGTTGCCGGCTTGTTGCACATATGAGCAGGTCACAGCAAGACGATGAGGCGGGCAGACCTGTCACGAGGAATCAATCCGAGCGTGGCTGCGCCCGTGAAGGCTGCAAGCTGGCCCCAAACGCAAGCGCCGCTGCTGTGGCGTCGATGCAACGATAAATCTAATTGCACTCATAGGTTTGCATGTGCAAGTCCATAAGCGTATCAACACAAATGCGAGGGTGATGTCGCAAGCTGCCGAACCACAGCGCTGCTGAAGGAGCTCGTGAAAATTGCAAGTCGGCTCCGTGCACCGATGTGAACAAGTGTGTGCTGCTCTGCACAGAGCTGCATCTGATTGGCTGATGCAGCGTTTGCGGATGAGGAAGCTGGTCTCGGAATTTACAAATCTGCCAACGACAGACAGCTCAGCAAACATGACCAAAGCAAACAAGGCAGCCAATTTGGACTCTGGCCATTCAGCGTAACAGCGACTGTCTGTTGTTGACTATCAGCTTATGATTTGTTGATTGCTAACACACCTTGCTGACCAGCCCTTCGCCCGCCTGCACACCTGTCGAAAGGCATCTCTGATCAGCACACGAGTTATCAGCGCTTTAGAGGGCCGCAAGGATGTCAGACGCAGAGAACGACGGACTGGTAGCGAACAGGATCGAATGCGGCAGCCAGAGCTCGCAGGATGGTCCAAGTCCGGACAAGCCTGCCCTCAAGAAGGTACGCTGGCGGCAAGCTTCGAACGGCTGTGAACGTTGCATGTCTCACACATCAGTCAGTCCCACAAGCTTGTCGCCTGCTGCCGCAGAGGAACAAGCAGCTGGAGTCGGAGCTGGACGTCCGCGCCAGGGAGCTGCACGCATCAAAGTCCGCCATCATGCAGCTGCTGGAGCAGGTCCAGGGCGCCAAGGACAGGTGGGGGCCACGCCGCTGCAGAGTGCACAAAACGCCCTGCTATGCGCATGATATCAATTCTATTCGGCGGTTCCCCGATTCTGACGAAGTGACGATGCTGTGTGTAGCAGCGGCGACGAGTCGTCGCTGCCGCTGCAGCGGCTGCCGGCCCTGCTGCGGAGGAGCACAGACAGCGCGTCCTCCATTCTGGTGCGCAGCGCTGTGTCGCTGGCTTGTGGTGTTTGTCGCCTGTGGCGGTGTGCATTGAGCAGTCACGACACAGCGTGGGCGCTCAACCTTTTGGTTGGTTCTCGTAGGCGGCCACCAAACAGACCCGGCATGTGCACTCGGCGGCGGCGCATGACTACCTGCAGCAGATCACCAGCCGCGACAAGATCATCGCCGAGCTCCGGGCCCGCAACCAGGGCCTCCGAGGTAAGCAGTGCATGCAGCAGGTCATGTCGAGTGCCAGTTGTGTTGAAATTTGGTTTTGCAGCAGCGACGACGCTGATCCAACGTGCGGCGATTGTTTCGAAATTGCTGTGCCGGCCGCCAACTCAGAGGAGATGTGGACACCGTTATGCATACCATGCAGCACGCTGTCAGGCACCACCCCGACGATGTCTAGATGTCCTGCCACTGCCCGCCAACGCAGAGGAGATGCGGGAGGCGGTGGGGGAGTGCCGGCGGCTGGGGGAGCAGACCAAAGCGGACCGGCGGCTGCGGGAGCAGCACGGCAAGATGCTGGCGTCGGTGAAGGGCCTGAAGCAGCAGGTGGAGGCGGAGATAGCGGGGCGCGCCCGCCTCGAGGCAGATCTGGCCTCCCTGCAAGCCAAGGTGGGTGGAAAGTGGCTGGACGCAGATGTGCACATGAACATAGACAGCCTCGAAGGCAAGACATCCCCTGGCCGACCATCAACCCTGTTGGCAGTTGAGCGAAAAGACCCTGACGATCCCATCGTCTGGACTTCTCGCAGACTATGTGGTCAGAAGTTCAGTGGAATTGGCTTTTGCGAGGGTCGGCGCCAACATCTGGGGAGTTCACAGCTTGAGTGCTGGGCCGACGGGCGCTGCAGGTGAAGCACGAGGCCAGCAAGAACGCGATGCACCGGGAGAACGAGCGCGTGCTCGACAGCGCGTGCGTTCTTCTCCTCAAGTGCTCAGTGGCTGCCTGCTGACGGGCAGCATTATGGCAGAATCTGAAGCGCACATTTTTGCGGCCACAAGTTGCATTTTGTGACGATACCCACAGACCTGCTCGGGAAGCGCTTTGCAGTGTCCTGCTGCTGCAGGCTGGCGTCGAAGCAGGAGCTGCTGGACAATGCGCATGCCACTTTGTCGCAGCTGCACGAGCGCTTCAGCGCCGTCACCCAGGTGTGGGACCCGTTTTCAGCGCCGCCGTGAAATGCAGCCGAGTTGTGAAGAGCACAAAGACTGCATGGTAGAATGCTATCAGGGCATGCATGCGCTATGTTGTGCGCTACCCTAGGGGTCACAGAATTGCTGGAAAACCTAGGGTCAACCCCATTCGTCATGCTGCGGCGCCGCAGGTTGTGGCGTCGGCGACGCACACGGCGCAGGGCCTGGACGACACCGCACACACCAAAGCTACGGCCAGCCGCGGCGCGGCGGCGGCGCTGGAGGAGGCGGGCGACGAGACGCAGCGCCTGGCCGTGCGGTGCTCCGCGCTGCTGGCGGCGCTGGCACACGAGCGCGACTCCAAAAAGGTGCGACCCCGAAAAGGTGCAATATCGTAGGGCGGTTTTGGGATTCGAAGGTGTTGAAATCAGGACTCTGCTGCTGCTGGCGTTGGCGCACGAACGCGACTCCAAAAATGGGGCCAGTGGCCCTTCATGGAGAATGCCGCTCACACACAGCTACAGATGCTGGCTGCGGATCCAAAGTGCAGGAAAATCAGCAAGACCCTCATGCGCAGTTTGCTTTGCTGGCGGAAATGAGATCTTGGGGAAGGAACAGCGCATCTGCAGGAGCGTTCCGCGACATTGGGCGACGCATATGAAACTATTCATGCGATTGAAATCAGGCAGCGGAGAAGCGGGCGGCAGGGCTGGAGGGCCAGCTGGCGGCGCTGCAGACGGCGCAGGGTGTGGCGGCGCTGGCGGGGCGCGCCTCCGAGGCGGACCTGTGGCAGCATCGCGCCTCCGTCGCGGCGCAGCAGCTGGACCGCCTCAAGGCCGCCTACCAGCGCGGTGCGTCTGCGGCTGTTTCATGTGGATCCGTACTCAGGAGGGGTTGCAATCCTGAAAGGGACCTCGGAAGACGGCCCACGGAGCGCTTGGAACGTGTCTGTGGGTGGCGATCGATGTTGCAGCTTGCGTGCTGGACTTCGATCCCTGCTGTAATACCACCGCATGAGTGCCCGCTGGCGCCACAACTGACTCCTCTGGCATTTCCTGTCTGCAGTGCTGCAGCAGCACGCGGAGCTCAGGCGGCAGCTGGAGGTGGGTGCGCTGGCGTCGCCCGGCAGCGCTGCGAACAGCCCTGCCGCCGCCGGCCAGATTGTGGTGCACACGCCATCCCCCGTCGCCTTTCGCGGGAGCGGCGGCGCTCTGCCATCGCCTGCGCCAACACCGCCCGCATTCGGTCTGCCGCTGGTGCGTAGCTGTGCACTGCAGTGGAGATGTGGCAATGGCGATGGATTAATGAGTCCGTGCAGCGTGCTGCCGAGCTGCTGCTGGCCGGGCTGGTGGTGTGGCAGCACATCATGCCGCCCTCTTGGGATGCAATGGACTGCTGTGTGCATCCGCCCTGGTTGGCAATGCTGGCGGCACAATGGAAGATTCTGCAGTCATGGTAAGAATATGTGTCTGTGCTCCTCAGGTGCCGGCGGACAAGCGGCGCCGGGCCGAGGTGCTGGCGGCGGAGGTCGCAAACATCCGTAGCCGCATTGCTGTGCTGCGGTCCAGCTATGGCGATGACCCGGCGGCGGCCAACCTGATCATATGAGAATTGCCCATGCTGTTTCCGCAAGCTGAAAGATGTGCGGTTTGCACTTCTTCTGCTACCTAGTTATCGATCTCATTCTGTTCAGCATCGTGCCGCAAGCGGAAAGTGAGAAATTGAGTAGCGGCAAGATCACATCTGGGATTTGTTACCTTTGCAACTGTTTGTACCAGTAGGCAGGAACCCTTGCGAAGGAGTGAAGAACGTTCAGTGCTCAAGCACATCACAAAAGCAAGTGGCGGGTATAAACAAATATGGTGCAATTGAAAAGGAGCCGGTGCTCTGCTAGGTGCCCAGCTGGCCGCATGTAGATCTCAAGCACGCAGTGTCAGAAGTCAGAAGGGACAGCAATCCTACCGACGCAGGGAGCGGCCCTGTCTGGACCCGTTTTGCGTGTGCGCTGCAGCATGCAGCCACACGCGCATTCGCCAATGGTAGGGCCGCCGCCAACGACCGCCTGTGCCCCATTCATGGAGACCCGCATGGGCAAGCACTCCAGGCTCCTATCGCAAGTCTTTGGCTTGGCCCCGTGCTGCTCGCCGCCAGTCGCCGACCGCCCTGGCGGACTTCAACAACCTTGCTGGGGCTGCGAGCATGCAACCTGCTTGTCGGCAGCTCGCCGCATCCGCGGCCGGCTGCGGCGCATTTCCCCTGTTAAAACGCCTTGGCTTCGTTGCGGGGCTGCACCGACAGCGCCTGCGGCCGCTCCCCCAGGAACTTGAGCAGGCTGGGGGTGCCGTAGACGCTGTGCCCGCTGCCAGCCGCCGCCGCCGGATCCGGCTGCCGTACGAGCTTCTCGAGCGCCGCATACGAGTACACCTGTGTGCGTCGGGGAGGGGACGTGGTCGGCACGTGAGCAGGTCACAGTCGCAATGCATGGCCCCAGACGCGCAGGATCTGCTGGAGACAGCTGAGAGGTCCACAGCAAGGACAGGCCGCCAGACCTGCAGGAAAGTGATGCACGACAGCAGCGTGCGGCGACTGCACTCGCGGATTTCAGGCGGCACCTTGTTTTTGAGGGCCTTGCGGTCCCGGTTCTCGACTGCAAACCATAAAGCCACTCCTGAGCCTGAGTCAGTGTCGGATTCTGCAAGATTCTGGCTGGTCAATGCGGCAGCAGGTCGCGAGGCCGACAGCTTTCAATGGCAGGGGATCAGATTGGTCATTGTAACTTCATTTTCTTGAAATTCATGATTAGAGTACTGGAACAAAATTTCCTCAAAAGGCGCCGGCGCACCCATCTCGTCCCGCAGCCACTTGATCAGCTCCGGGCCAAACTGCTGCCGCTGCATCGCCGCCTCCATGGTCGCCTCCGGCTTGAAGCTGCGGCACGCAGCGACCACCATGATGTCCTTTTTGTCTTCAGCGCTCCGCTGACAGCAGGTACGACTGCTGCATGACGTCGCGTTGCTACCGAGCACATTGGTTCTTTTGGGCAGCGGCGGCATGTGTTGCTGCCGGCAGGTCCTGGCTGCCGGCAGGTGTGCATTGTGCAAGTGTGATATGGAAAGCACTGAAGAGCAAGGGCACCGAAGGCGCACTTGCAGAAGGTGACCTTGACCTTCGTGACCGGGTCCACCCAGGGCTGCACGCACTTCCACAGCGCCGAGAAGATGTTGGGGGGGTCCAGCACGAAGAAATGTCCCTGCATGCGGCCACGGCAGCTTCACCTTCAGAAGCCTGCTCTGCGCTGCAGTGGGCCGACGCGACTAGAGAAACAAGATATCGGGATGGCTGACGCAGATAGAGGAAAGGATGCAACATATCGGAACCCGAAGTACAAGATGTCAGCAGCCGCAAGCAGGTTGTAGAGTCTTCACCAGGCGTTCCGGGTAGTGTTCGGCGCTGACGTTGAGGAAAATCCGCGCCATGCTGGGGTCCACATCCCGGTAGCCAAACCCTGTGGGAACAGAAACCCGCCTCAAGTGCACCTCACAACTGTTGTCTCAGTTGTTTGCACAGGAACTGCCACTGGCCATGTTCTGCTGCTCGAGAGCCGGCGCACCGACCTGCAAAGTCGCTGGCCCACACCCATTGTGACACGCCCGGCGGCATCATCCTGATGGCCTGCACTTGCAGGTACAACACGTTTATTGTAAGAGCAAACGTCTGTAGTCTGGAGCAACCACCGTGTGCAAGTCAACTAAACTGCATGCATAGATGTGCCGTGCGATATGACCTGCTGGAAGGTGGCGATCATGTGCATCCGGTTGTGCTCGGTTTTCCGATCCGACACATTCTTGAGGCAGCTGTAGATCACCGGCCGCCCCAGCTGATCGTGGCCGACCTGTCGCACAGCACAGGCCATCGAGGACAGTGATGGCACGATGACAGCGCCACTTGCTTGGCTTGCAGTGCGGGATGGCAGACGATCACATGGATGGGAAAACACTCAAAAGTGGACACACCAACACAAGCGCACCACATGCATGAAGTGGGCGGTTGGGTCCTTCTCGCAGACTGTGCAGGACAGCGACTGCGGCTGCTCCTTCGCCCGCCAGCCGAATGTGGCACGCAACCGCTTCAGCGCCTGCGGATGCAGTACGAGCGTTAAGGTATCACAGCATATCATTGCGTCATTGAAGTTTTGTCGCCGGAACGGGACGGCACAATGACGCCGCCGCAGTAGAATGTGCGGCGGCAGCTGACGCAGAACTGGTCAGGTGACTCCTTGAATTCAGCGAAAAGGTCATTGCGGCGGCGGAGGGCGTAGCGGCCTTGGTAGAGTCGTTGCATGCGCTGGCGACGCTGCGCTTGGGTTCGACGGCGGCTGGGCGCGGCGGCAGGGTCGCTGTCTGGCGTGTACGGTGTTACAGCTACTCTAGCGCACGAGTGTGCGAAGGAGCAGGCAAATCAATGGTACCACCGCACACATGGACGTACACACAACGGCATGCGTCCAAGCAATGCCTGGTGCATTTCGTCAGTCCAATGCGTTTGTCGCTGTATGTATGCGCCACGACTGGGTGTCACCTCCTCCTGGCTGCCGTTGCATGCCTTGACGTAGCGCGCAATTTCGCCCTCATCCGCCAGCTGTCGGCGTTCCTCGACTGACAGCTGCTGCAGAACCCCCTCCTCAGTCTCCGGCAAGTCGGCCGGCGGCAGGCACGAGCTGCGGCGCCGGGTTAAGTTGGAGAAGCTGCTGAGGCTGCCCGATGGCCGTCTGCGGTGCTTCGGCTTGTCGCCGATGCTGCTCCTCGGGCTGTTTTGCAGGCTGTCTATTGGGCTGTCCTGCTGGCCGTTCAGCACTCGTGATGACATCGGCACCAAAGTATGTCGAATCAACGGAGCTGTTTGCTCAAGGACCTTCACATGGGATATGCACCAGTGTCAAATGAGCCAAAAGAAAGTGCCTGGCCGCCACGGTGTCTAACTATTACCAAATGATAAAATGGGAACACTGCCCGGCCACAACGGTGTCTTGCTTATTACTTGCTTATTACTTGCTTGTGATGCTCTGATGAGTCTGGGCCTGAGATCAGTTTGTCCTGCCAGGAGCGCACGAAGAGCTGGTGCCTCCCACCAGGCCGATGCAGACACTGCGATTTCAACACACCTTCAAGGTGGCGTAAACGTTGCACAGTCGTAAGCTGCACTCGTGCGAGCTGCTCTGAACCTAAAACGAGAGCGACATCACCACATAATGACGTGACTATCTCACTAACCTAGTTAACAGCCCTTAATTTGATCTTATCATCCGCCCCCTGGCGGCACGACACCATGTTTTTGCCAACTCCAGAACTTTCTGTGATCAGCGTTTGCAGCGCACACTGAGTTGTGAGTCTTAGTCAACGCAATCAGTATCATCATGAACGGTTTCGCGCCCAGCACATCGGTTCCCCGCGCCCCAGGCCTCACGGACCGGTGCCAATTGCGGCCAGCAGTGTGCCGACAGCGGCTCATCGTGCGAGCGGCCACCACGCTGCCTTCACAGGTGCTTTGATCACCCATGCTCCGCAAATCAGGCTGTCGGAGCTGCTGCAACAGCCAACATGAGCATTAACACGCTGGAGATGGCTGGCACTGCCGACACCGGTTCTCATCACTGGTGCAGTACAAGAGCGTCAGCCCGGTGGGCGACCGCGTCTTTGTGAAGGTCGACACCTCGGAGGCGACGAGCCAGGGCGGCATCCTGCTGCCCACCTCAGCGCAGAAGAAGCCAACGCAGGGAGAGATTGTCGGGCTCGGCGACGTGAAGAGCCTCAAGGTGAAATTGCTGTATGAAATGAACGTGCAGGGCAGTGCACTGGGCGCTGAACATGTGCAGCGGACGCGGCTGCTCAGGTGTCTTCATCGGCGGCGGCCAATGGCGTCCGCAGCGGGTGCCGCTGCGGCTGCTGGAAATTGAGCGCATGCCGCCTCAGTGCATGACACATTCGCAGGGCTCGACTATATGAGGGGCGACGCAGAGAGTCAGTCATTTGGCCAGGCAGGTGCATCGCTGTCAAGTCAGTTGGTTATTCGCTAAATTTTGTGATGCGGATACCCCCATGGATGACACGCCTGCTCTGTGCAACCTAATTGCAGTCGGGGGACAAGGTGGTGTACTCCAAGTATGCCGGCACAGAGGTGGCTCTGGACCAGACAGACTACGTCCTCCTCAAGGTGAGCGCCGATTCTTGAATGACTGCGGTTCTCATGCATCACTGTGATCTCGCGGCGCTATAGGGCCTGGACAGCAGCAGTGGAAGAGGAGGCGAAAAAGCTTGGAAAGACTGGACCCGCCATAAGCGATGTCTGTCACTGCCCACTGCAGGAGGAGGATGTGATCGGCGTCATGCCCTCAGCCAGCATCAGCGAGCTGCTGCCCCTCGGCGACCGCATCCTCATTGAGGTGCGGCACCGCAACATTACAGCAAATTGACTTGCTGCGCTTGAGGGCTGCAATGAGCCAGCTCAAGAATAGCATACATGCATACGGTAGTGCTGTTGCATAGAGAGCTGCGGCACGATTCAGGCGGCTGAAACGTGTCCCGTGCTGTGCACAGGTCGCAGAGGCAGAGGGGCAGACAGCCGGCGGCCTGCTCATGTCCGCAGGCTCTTCAGAGAAGCCCACGCTCGGCAAGGTGCTTCTTCGTGCACTTTGACCACCCGCCTCTGCATGGATCTGCCACCCTCATGCCGCTACTGTGCCGTTCCTGTGCCTGCCGTAGTCTTCATTGCTGAATCAGAGTCCACTGCACATGCGCAGGTTGTGGCAGCAGGCAGCGGGCGGGTGGACGAGAAGACCGACGAGGTGGTCAAGCCCAACGTGGAGGTCGGCAGCACAGTCCTGTACTCCAAGTACAGCGGTACCGAGTTCAAGGGGTGAGCACCATCACCTCGATTTTGTTGCCCAGCGAGAATGCAATCCATGCGCACACGCGCACGTTGGGTATCTACGTATGTCGCACATCTTCAAGCCTTATTGCGTGAAGCTCATAAAGTCTGAGCTCGCGTCCTCCTTCCTGCAGCGACAACGACAAGGAGTACATCGTTGTGCGGGAATCGGACATCATTGCCACGCTCGCGTGATTGGCGTCGCCACTGCCGACTGTTCAAACCGTGCTGCGTTTGCCACATCTCCTAGTTGTCTACAGTCTGTAAGCTCAATTTTGACTCGGCCACTGCTCCAGACCCCACGGAACGCACTGGACTGGCACGGTGTTGCCATGTCTCGGGAGCATCTTTCGATTCCCGATCTTCGTCATTCGCACACATTGTCGTGCTCGCGATTTGCTGCGCCCACAGGCTGAAAGTATCTGCATAATCCAACCACGTTGAGAAAGCTCGAAGTCGCACAGCTACGGTCCTCGTGCCACTGATTATGCTATTGACGATCTGGTGATGAGAGTTGAGCTGGAATGCCCACAAGCCTCTCGGATTGCACTGGTTATCTGATTGGGAGTCGTGTGAACCTTGTGGATCTCACGAACGATACCATCGTCGATGTGATCATCACTTGCGCGCATGACGTAGTTGCTGCGGCAGGCAGTGGCAATTAGATTCTTGCACGCCTGATGTGAGGAGAGAGAGGAGAGATACTGGTTCCCCTCAACTACGAAAGGGATCATTTGCCGCAGACGGCTGGAAGCGCCCCATCTGACAAGATGTCCGTCCCGGGAGAGAATGGCGTCCGGCGGGAAAATGGCAAGAGCTCGCGGCCGCCGCCTCTGGAGGTGCAATTGCTTGGCGACGACGGCCAGCCAACCGAATTCCTGCGCAACGCGCCGTTCCTGGACTACGGCAGTCCCATGACGGCGCTTGAGCGGTGCGTGGCATCATGTCTGGATGGCACACATCATCACGGCGCCATCTTGCAGGCACAGCGAAACCCCATCGCTCAGCACATCGACACATGTGAGTGTTCATGATGCCGGTGACGCCATGCATTTCAGATGTCCGACATTACGATCCATGGTGCCGGCAGGATGAAGGTGGTATTTCTGGCGCCGCTGGCGGTTGCGAGGGCCCTGATCGGCCTGGCGGCTTTGCTGCTCGCCTGGCTGGTCATCCGGCTGGCCCTGCTGGGGGAGCACCCCACAAAGCCGCTGCCAAAGTGGAAGGAGGTCATATCGCGCAACGCCGTGAAAGTGGTCGGCCGCTTTCTACTCTTCATCGGCTCCGGTGGCAGCGCCAGCGTCAAGGTATGCTATCAATGCGGATGTCAAATACAGTCTGCGACCATGTGATGCTGCGCCGTGCATGCTGCAGCTTGCATGCCGCAGCCACATTTGTCAGCAGCTGCAGGACATTGTCGTCGATGCGGATGATGGAACGCAATGTATGCGAGCGAGCTGCAGTGTCGAACACAGGGCTGGGAGCACTTTGCAGAGGGCCAGCGGACGCACGCGCCGCTCATCTTCAACCACGTCTCGTGCGTCACTCTCTGCAGTTCTCGTTGTTCCCTGCACACCCTTCTGCGCCAAGCCCTGCTACCCAGCCGCAAGGATGCTGAGCGTAATGTGGCGGTCGGGTTGGGACGAGCTTCCTCTGCCAGGTTGTGGCGATGTGCGAATGCCAGGTGAGGTCGATCTGCATGTGCAGGTACATCGATGCTCTGGTGCTGGCGGCGTACTTTGCACCCTGCGGCGTGGCAAAGGCAGATGTGGCGACGCTGCCGCTCATCGGCACGATCACGCGCGGCATGCAGTTCCTGTTCGTGGCCCGCAGCGGCACCACAGGTGACACACAGCCTCCGCTGCGACAGCCGCCACTTCAGCCTGCTGCTGACATGTCCGTCCACAATGGACGAAGCATGCTCATCAGACGTTTGACTGGCCCTGCTCGCGACGTCAGCGGTAAACACAAGAGAGTCGACCCACTGTCCTGGCGCACTGCAGACAAGGAGAACCAGTACACAACCAGGGGCGACCTGCGGAAGGAGGTGGCCTCAAGGGAGGTAGACATTCGGTACCCCAGGTGTGCAGTCGGCAGCTGGCTGCTTGCGCTGTGGTCTGACGCCTGCAGATTGTTCCCCGGCAGCAGTGCACGCACGCGCTGGGCGCTGATGCCTTCAAGGGCTTTGCCGCGCAGCTTCATGATCGCGCCGGAGGGAACCACGAAGCCGAGGCACTGCCTGCTGAGGTGCGCCTTACAGCCTGCGTCCGTGGTGGCATGGCCAACATTGCCACACCCCTACATACGTCCTGTCGATGTCCAGCAGCTGTGAGCTGTGCTATCAATTACGTAAATAAAGGAGCCTTGCACGCGTCCTTCGCCTCCTGCTGCTTGACGCAGGTTCTCAGTGGGCAGCTTTGCAGTGGGCGCGCCGGCACAGCCAATGCTGCCCCTTTGACTCTTGGCAAAGCTCGTGCATTCAGAAGGCAGAGCATGGACCCTTTTTGCGCAGGTTCTCGGTGGGCTGCTTTGCGCAGGGCGCGCCGGTGCAGCGGGTGCTCAGCGCAATCGCTCATGTGCTGCGCCTTTAGTGTCTATCCTTGCAAACAACAGCCACTTGCCAGCACAGGTTTTCGGTGGGCGGCTTTGCGCCGGGGGCGCCGGTGCAGCCGGTGCTGCTGGACTACAGCGCCAACACGCGCTTCAACCCGGGCTGGGGTCTGGACGAGTCGACGCCCTGGCACATGTGGCGCCTGCTCACGCAGTTGCGCACCTACATCCGGCTGGAGATCCTGCCGGTGCGGTCCGATCTCTGTTTTGGATGTTTCTTCCTGGGTTTGTTGTCACCTATCTTTCAGGTGCTTCACGACGCACACGGCGGTGCGCTGAATCCCCAGAGCAGCTCCTGGCGCAATGTCATGTGCTTCGTTAGGACATAAAATTTGCAGCAATGGATGCACGCAGACATACGGTTCATCCGATTCTGGGATTACAGCCACATCCTGTGGGCTGCAGAATTTTCAGTGCAGCCCGCAGCGGATGGCAGAAATCGTGCTGCTCTGAGGCAAATCTACCAACCCGTCGTCGGAGGCGAAGGAAGGCAGACCCGCAGGCATGGCTCTCACACCGTTTTGACAAGGCACATAGACCCTCATAAGCCCAGCCTTGATTCTGCTGCAGATTTACCATCCGTCGCCGGAGGAGAAGGCGGATCCGCAGCTGTATGCGGAGAACGTGCGGCGGCTGATGGCGCTGCAGCTGGGGGCGCCGGCGGTGGACTACGGCACCCGGGAGGAGTTCCTGCTCAAGACGGCGGGCGTGCACATTGACAGGTGCCGCCGGGGCTCACCCCTGCAGTTTCAGCATTACCAAGACGTTGAGTGAAGCTCGTCTCAGTGGAATGACTGCCGTCACGCACGCGGTTCAACAAAGGCGGCAGGGTGGGGGCCTGCCATATTCCCGAGGCCTGCGGCATGTGCAGGCGGCGCTGAGGAGGCACATGATTCTGAATCACAGCACTTCGTGCTCCATGGATAGGAGCGGCAAGCGCCTGCAGATGAAGAAGAGGGGCATGGAGAGCGCGCTCACGCTGGCCCAGATCGACAAGCTGCCGCCGCTGAAGGAGTGAGCGCACGGGGCGACAAAGTGGAAGGATGAGATTGCTTGAGCGCCAGCCCCTGCCAACAGACCTCGCAAGAGCAGCTGCTTGAGCAGACCAATTTGGCGCTCAGAATTGTGATACCTTGTCCCGAGTCTTGCGATGCCTGTATGCCTCGACAAAACTTGCACACGTGTTTCCGTTGATTTTGCACACATTCTACCTGGTGAGGACAAACTGTCACACCCAGCAGCAACTGTTGGTGTCTGACTCGCACTCTGTATTAATGTAGACTGTAATCATGTCGACAATGCAATGTGCCTACTCGTCCCGCAATCATAGCTTGCCCATCGGACAAGACCGCTCGAACCCCGCGTCAGCACATACTTCACGTCGAAAACAAGCTGTGCGTGCAACTGAGGGTAGCAACAGCCTTGTTTTCATGTCCAATAGATTCGAATCTGAGCAGGGATACTGCTCTTTGCTTTTCAATTCTACCGCGCTGCACCAGCGTCTTCACTCAATGTAGGGAGCATTGCGCGTGGCGTGGATGTCTTTGAGCAGGCTCGTAACGAAGTAGATGGTCTGATACACACAAGGCCACAGTCAGTAGTCGGCATCGGTTGTTCCCATATCTGCGAAGACTGCAATACACGCGCACGTCCAACACGGAGCGCCCGCCGGCTGACGTCTCAGGGCAGTTCATACTGAGCAAAGGGCGGATCAGAGCGGAGCGGCACCTCGTCGGGGTTGGCGACCCACAGGATGCAGCAGCAATCGCGTGTCGCCATGTCGTTGCCGGACGTGGTGAAACGGTCGCCGACGTGCAGCGCCTGCAACGTTTTCAGGTTCATTTTGACGGTCTGGACCGACATTCCCTCAATCTTGTCAACGCTCAGGTTGTCTAGTAGAAAATGGGTGCGAAGGAAAATGAAGTCCGTGCGGCTGGTGCTGCTTGACCATCCAGGCCTGGAAAAGATTCTGGACATCTGCTAAGCAAATAAATCTATACTTTCCTTTGAAATGACTTTGAGGTTTCGGTGTGTTTTATCCAGCGGCACCTGGTGGGTGCGCACGGCCAGGTAGTTCATGATGGCCGAGGGACTTGCTGCCTCTTGCAAAGGGAAGAATTTGCAAGGGGAGGAGCAGAGAAATGGCAAAAGCAGCAGACCTGATGGGGGCGGACGTCCAGGTAGTTCATAATGGCCTCCAGGCCGAGGGACTTGTTGCCCAGGTCCACAAAGACGTCGGCGCCACCATTGAAGGCGCAGAAGGGCAGCGGCAGCCGCTCCCCCAGCTGCGCCTGCACCGTTATCGCCAGCTCCTCCAGCACCTGCGGGGTGCAGTTGCAAAGTGGACTAGACACATTTCAGTGAGAGCGCCGACAGCAGCCGGCAACCGTGAGAGCCGGCTCCTGCCGCCTTCGCAGACATGTTGCCAGGCGGGACACCAGCTGCCCGGGAGGTAGCCATTTGAGATCCTGTCAAACGGCTTGAACAGCCATCTGCACTTGGCAACAGCAGGACGGCAAGTCGAAAATACCACGGGCAAGCAACTGATCAGCAGACGTCTCCACGCACCTCGTAGATGGTGGGCACGAGTGGCACGACGCCAACGGAGCGCTCCTTCCGGATCATCTGCACACAGGGCACCTCAGGGATTAGCCACAGCCATGGACACTTGCAGGTGCAACCTCCAGAGTGCTGCACGGGGTGCATTCTCCTCTAGCAAGGCGCAGCAGAGAGCGGAGTTCAACGCCCTCGAGATCACATTCGGTCGCGCTGCTCATGATGTCCTGCTTTGCTCGAGAGCACGAAGATGCAAGGCTGTGGACCGAGTCAGCCGTCCAGGAGCACATGCCTGCACAGGCAGGCGCAGGTGCGCGGCGGTGGAGCTAGGGGTAATTAACTCCAGTTCATTACCCCTAGAGGAGCGCAGCGGCACGTCCGCCTCTTCAAAACGAATAGAGGTACCCAAGCTGTGCACAGCATCGATGCTGTACACACCTGCACCGGCGGGCGCAGGTGTGCGGCAGTGAGCGCAGCAGCGCGCCCGCCTCGTCCAGCAGCGCGGTGATACATACACGACACAACTTTTTCATACAAGAGATCCGATGCTCACCTGCACGGGCAGGCGCAGGTGCGCGGCGGTGGAACCAGGCAGTGCCCCGCCTCGTCCAGCACCGCGGTGATACGTAGATGACATAGCTTTTTCACATCAGAGATCCGAAGATCACCTGCACGGGCAGGCGCAGGTGCGCGGCGGTGGAGCGCAGCAGCGCGCCCGCCTCGTCCAGCACCGCGGTGATGTCGCCCTGCGCCCAGCTCATCATGTAGTCGCTCTTCCACTCCCGGTCCGGCACAAACTCCAGTCGCCGCTCGGGGGCCGGCCCCACCCGCAGCAGGTAGTTGCACTCGCCGCCCACGATGTGGAACCTGCGCAATCCGGCATGGGAGCTCGGCGCTTGCCTAATGGAAGTGGAATTGTGAACTCCGATGCTGACACTCACATCTTCAGGAGCAGCACGCTTGATGACCCTTCTGTGCGCAGCTGCAGCTCTCAAGTCTTCTTTCTGGCAGCTCCTCCAGAGCATGGACGTCGGCAGGACTGGTGCCTTCGGAATCAAAAACAACAGCCGAAAGTTGCTCCAGCTGACCAACACACCTGTTGGTGATGTCGTCGAGCAGGCGCTGCGAGCGGAAGGCAGCCAGGAGACCCTCCACACGCTGCTCGAAGCGGCTGGCGTCACCCGGGTAGCCCGCCGCCGTCACGATGGCCACGTGCACCTTCTGCTGCATCAGGTCGATGATGTGGTGGATCATGCGGTTGTCCTGCATTGGCAAAACCCCACGAAGGTCGACACGATGTGTTGTTATCCTGCACTGTAGATGCATGCTAGATGCTGTAGAAGGAGTCCTATGGCAAAAGACGACCAGCGCAGCATTGACAGGTAAGGCAAACCTGGCTTCATTGTCAGTGCCGCATTGACATGTTTCCGGTGGCTAAAGAAGCAGACCTGGGCCATGTGCGCGCCGTCCGCGTACAGTGTGCCGTCCGCGTCAAAGGTCACCAGCTGCAGCGTCGACGCCGAGGCGTGCACCTGTAATGGGTTCAGCAGAGAAGATGATCAACACGCTCTTTTGGTTGTCGATTGGCCACATCCAAGAACAAGGCACGGCGTTGCGGTTCCTAACTCTGCTTTTTTTGTGTAAAGAAGGGGCGTCCAAGCGGGCGGCCAACAGCGTGACAAACGCACCTGCGCGATGTTGAGCACATGGCGCATCTCCGCAAAGTTAGGCGGCACATACTTGCGCCGCGACAGCGCGAAAAATTCGTCGTACTCGAGGAAGGCGTCCACCAGCTTCAGGGGCGTGAAGAAGGAGCCCAGGGAGGGCACCATGCGCGCCAGCTGCGAGCCGCGGTGAGGTGTTTCCGTCAACTGACTTGAGTTCACTCAGCCTGACCGAAACGAGAATGAGGCAGGAAGCAGAGACGGGGGTTTTGCTGCGGACTTTCGGTACCGAAGCGCCATGGTGCAAAGAGGAGCATGGTGGTGGACATGACTCTGAGCCCTCAGGGTGCACGGCAGTGCGCACCTGCGAGCCGCGGGGGTCGCGGCGGTGCTCCGTGATCCACCGCTCCATCTTCTGCATGACCTCCAGGCACGAGTGCATCTCGTGCATGCGCAGCAGGAAGCTGATGAAGGCATCCTGCACAGCAAGGGTTTATTCTCGGATATCCTGCTCATATGTATGCGGCACCGGCGTCCAGAGTTTGTCAATCCGGTTGCACGGCGTCAGTGTGTCAAGCGAGCGAGCAAGCATTTGAGCAACAGAAGCATCTCATACCTGCTCCTTGAGGTGACCCTTCCCTGGAGGAGGCGCATGAAGAGGACACAATTAGTAAAGCTGTCGAATGAGCTTGAAGTGACCTGGCAGACTGTTGATTGATCTCATGATGTCACAGCAGAATTTCGGACACAAGACATTCAACGGTCTACAACGTAACCGATGTCGTTTCGATTGCGCAGAGAGTCTCACTTCGAAGGACATTTGCGTCCGACGCGGAGCGCGCCCGGTGCCCCATTCGCTCATCGCCCTCCGATCCCAGAAGGTCCTGCAGGTCCTGGTGGCCCGCCTCCGAGTCTGAGGAGTATCCGCCGTCGGTGGCGTCGCTGACGGACGCCAGCGGCGACGCCCACCTAGCGGCCAGGGCGCTGTCACTGCCGCCGCCGCAGTCCGCTGTGGTGCTGGGGGCTGGCAAGGAGGCGGCGATCGGCAGATCTGCTGACGGATCCGCCGCCGGCGCCGACGGCGCCGCCAAGCTGCTGGAGGCAACTGCCGCGCTGCCGCTGAGCTGCGAGCTGGTGAAGGATCCCTCAGGAGGAGACCGCCCCGATGAGAAGGAGTCCTGCTGGGAAAAGGCATTGCGCAGCGGCCGCTGCGGCGCCGCGGCGCCGCCCGCATCGGCCGCGCCGCCGCTGGGGCTGCTGGACTGCGCCTCGGACGCCGCGCGGACGGCTGCGGCGTGCATGGCAGAGGCCTGCGCGGCGGCCGTCGCCGCGGTGAGGCGCTGCCTTGATCCGTCAGCCGCCGCCGCGTCGGCCGCCTTGTGAGCATCGCTGTCGCCTGAGCCGCCGGGGGCTGAGGTGGCGGCGTCCGCAGTCGTCTGCCGGGAGTGGTCCAGCACTGGCGGTGCGGATGCGGAGCACTGCGCCAGGGGCTCGGCCCAGCGGCTCCGGGGCCGGCTCATCGGCAGCCGCGTCTGCGGCCGCGATGCTGAGCATGCTGTCGTGCACAGTCGCAGAGGCGGACGTCCACAGGCCTGATGCAATGCCCGACTCATGCACCTTCCAGCCACGTCTTGCACCACGCAGCTGGGCATGCTGCTGGTGGCGCTGTCTACGGTCTCCTGAGTGTTGATGCACACAGGCGACTTGCTTGATCGCGGCCAGACGCTAGCTGAGTGTGCTGCAGGCTAGCTTGAGAGCGCGATCGGAGCCAGACGGTGCTACCACAGCAATCCACTTGCACAACTGGACGGCCTCACGGGCGGTGAGGTGTTCAAGTTCGAATCGCTGACGCTGTGGAGGCGCAGCGGTGCGCAGCGGCCACGCCGCAGTCCGACACCAACACTCTTCAATCGAATGGATGTGACAACGGTGCAGACGCGAGAACGACTTCTGGCCCAGTGCTCGAGCATGCGGCGAAACGCCTCCGACACCTCTGCCACAAATTTCCGACATCGCTGTTGCGCGCATCAGCACACACCACTCCTGCGTTTGCTTGCCGCGCTTCACCATGCCGCACTCGCAGCTGCTGCGTGGGACTCAGGTCCAGGCGGCCGCGGCGCCGCCTGCAGTGCTTCGCCCACGCAGACCGGGGCCATGCAGAAGAGGTGCACCGCCGGTAGAGGCGGCCATGGACAGGTAACGGACCTGCACATGACTGGTTTCTTGGTGCTGAGAAGCTGAGTGAGACCGCACTTGATCGGGATGAACCTGGACTCATCTATGCACGCTCATGCAGAGGTGGCGGCGGCGGCCTCATCATGCCCGGCGGCGGGGGCCCCAGGCGCACGGCGGCCGACATCGTCGCCGAGCGGCAGGCGCGGCAGCAGAACCAGCAGAACCAGACAGCCCAGCGGAACAACGCTGGGGAGTCGTCCGTGGACGGCACGCTGCGTTCCTTCCGGCCGCCGGCGGGTTTCCTCGATGCAACAATGCGCGGCGAGGACGTGGTCGTGAATGAAGACGAGGGCCTGGACATCGACGCGATGCTGTCACAGCTGAAGTCGGGGTCAGGTGCGCGCGTGACGCGACCTGCTGCAGAATACCATGGCCATGGCAGATGGACGCCGTGTGTTTCCCACACCTCATCAGCACATCCGATTGAGAGGCATACGGTCGCGACCCGTTGCGTGCACAACATCCTGAGTGGGTTGGCAGCCATCGGCTGAGTGTCATCTCACAGCCAAGTGTTGAGTAATGACATATTCTCACGTAGGCGCCTGGCATGACCTCGCTAAGCTGCTGCCGAAGCTGGCACGCAAGGGCATGGACAGCATGGCGGTGGAGGAGGCCACCGGCCTGGAGCGTTTGCAGCAGAACGTCATGACCGTCGCAGTCTCGGTGGGTTGCGCAATTGGAGCGCCGCAGCCCCATCGCAATGTCCTTACAGATCGCGCCGAAACTTCCGCATCCACAGCGTCCAGGCGTTGGCAGGAGGCTGACAGAGAGGGTATTGTGTTGCTGGCAGCAGCTTGGGTGTTACTCGCTGCAGGTCGCCCAAACCCCCAGCATTCGCTTGCCATCAAGCTCTGCTGGATGCCTGTGCAGGTGTACGACTCGCTGAAGCAGTCGCCAGTCGTACCAGATGAGGTGCTGGACCACTACTCCAATGATGGCGGCGAGTCGCTGCTGTACGAGCTGCGCTTCCTGCCTGTCGACAAGCGCACGCCGCCGGCACTGTACATCGCAGAAAACGGGCTGGACACCCGGGTGAGGCAGGACGAAGGGTCTCATTCAATCTGTCCACCTGGCACGTGTTGCTGTACGAGCTGCGCTTCCTGCTCGTCGACAAGCGCACGCCGCTGCGGCTGTAAGTTGCAGGAAACGGGCTGGACACCCGGGTGCGGCACTGGACGGGGTTTTGATAAGCCTTAGGCACAGCCAAGGGGCTCTGGGTGTGATGCATCCGCCTGGCCCGTGCTGTTTTGTTTCATTCCGATTGGTGCAGACTCCTCAACCACCGTCCGGATGCCGTTTCGCGCTGCCAGTCCGCCATCAGATTGCTCGGCAGTCGAACTCAGCCGTGCAGACTAGCTGCAGGACGCACATGCGCTGGCGAGGGCGGTGAAGGAGCATGAGCGGCGTGCGGGGCACAAGCTGGGCTTCGTCGGCGAGGAGCCCGGTGACTGCCTCGCCTTCAAGTACTACCGCGAAGTGAGTTTTGATTGAATGGGGCTCAAGGGGTTTGTTAAGGGGTTTATTTTAGGGTTTGTTTTAGGGTTCAATTTAGGGTTTGTTCTAGGGTTCAATTTAGGGTTTGTTTTGTGCTCTGCATATTTGCTGTGGCCCAGTGGATGGAACAGCAACTTGCGCATGCACTGACGAGCGGTCTAGCTGTCAGGCACGGCACTCCGGCTTCGTCATCAAGTGGCTGCAAGGCGCAACACCACAGCATGAGGCGTCTTGACGCACCATGTTTGTGCGCCCACATCACGGCTTCGGGGCGCCCCAATTCCAGCGGCACAAGCCTGCCCCAACGCCCATGCCCCGCACCCCTGAGACGTGCATGTTGACCGCTGCGCCAGGCCTTGGAGACGAAGGACGAACGGACCCGGGAGCGCTGCGTGAGGAAGGGTCTGGAGTGTGCGGCGTCGGACACAGCCACAGCCCTCCTGGTGCGGCCTCCATCGCAGGCGGCAAGCAGCGCTTTGCGTTGCCCTGAGCAGCGATGGGTTCTCGCATTGCATCGTCATTCCTGGGGACATGCTTCCCCAGCTGCCTCGGGCCGCACCTGCCATGGGCAAAGCCGGCTGATCTCCGAGACGCACACCCTGTGTTGCGAACATGTCGCAGATCCAGCCTCGCTTGTCTCTGCTACATGTCGCTCCCACCGGAGCCTCGCCACAGGCCAGAAGGCCTATCCACGCGTGACAGACTTCTTCCTGTCTTGCAGCGGTCGGTGATTGACGCGCCAGAGGAGCAGAAGGCGGCAGACGGCAGCGTGCGGACAGCTGGTGTGCAGCTAGAGATGGTCCGCTTCACCCCGGTGCGCATGCCACAGAGCTTTCGTGAAAAATGCTTCCTAGGCTGGGGCTGATTGGAGACAAGCGATAAGGGCCTTCAGCAGCAGTGCGGCTGGTCTTGCACGTGGTAGCCAGCCACGAGCTGCCGCGTCCCAATGCCGACATGATGCCATTCGACCCACGCACCCCTCCTCCTCCTCATGCACCTTTTCTGCTTCAACACACTGAAGGTCGTTTTGAGCCTCTTCATCCGACCGCGCTTTCACTATCCGCACAGGAGGAGCTGGGGGTGCGGCCGGTGGCGCTGGCGGGTTTTTTTTGCTAGATTACCATGTGCACAAGGATAATTGAACCCTTTTACCTGATAATTGAACCCTTTTACCTGATAATCTCTTCGCTATTTGCACAGGAGGAGCTGGGGGTGCGGCCAGTGGCGCTGGCGGGGTCCTATGGCGAGATCACCGAGGCAGAGCTGGCCGCGGCGCCGCGCGTCAGCACCAGCGGCGCCTTCAACACCTTCCGCATTGACGCCGCCGGCGTGACGCAGTGGGTGGTGAGTCATTCTTCTGCTGAGGGTTGCTTTGAAGCAGCTCTTCCCTTGACTACAAGATCAAACATGAATGCCCATTGTGTATGTCATCACTCAGATAATACGTGTGCAAGTTTTCGTGAATTTGCTTCACATTGCCGCTCAGGCGCTGCCGGCATGGAACATCATTCTGCTGGCGCGGGCGCCGGTTGCTGTCGCCATTCCGGACTGCAGCAAGCTGCCGGAGATCGTGGCAGCCACTAACTCCAAGGTGAAAGCCATTTTTTCGGTTTATTAACCTTCAAAACACATTACTTCATATGATTGTGTCACTGGCTATCGCTGCCTTGTTGCCTGTAGGAGGTGCCGCTCGCAGTGCAGTGCGTCCTGTTGCCCCTGGCCGTCGGCGATTCGAGGGTTGGTTGAGGCTGGGAGGCGAGAGCATCCTGCCTCCCGGCGTCTGCTGGACTCGCTGGAACTCGCAGCAGGTGTGCAGCTGAATCGCTGCTGCCTGCGGCTGCCGTGCAGACGGAGAGGACCGGATGCAGCTGACGGGGCTGGGGCTGCTTGTCCAGCATTGACCGGCCACTACAGTGACCAGCCACTGCATGTTCCAGCCACAAATTTGCTATTTCATGCCGAATGCAGACGGAGAAGGACCTGATAAAGCTGACGGGGCCTGGGCTGCTGGTGTGCGCGCGCACCTCCGAGGCGGCGCCGGACAAGATGCACCTGGTGGCCGGCGAAGGCGGCCGCCTACAGCTGGCTGCCGGCGTCAGGTGCTTTTGGACACATCACTTGCAGGCCCCTTTGCACCGCGCCTGTTGCAACTGCGAAAGAGTTGTGCATCTTGTTGTGGGGTCTCTGGCGGAGTCACTGCCCATTCTGATCTCGCTGCCGGTCATGTGCAGCAGCGCATCTGCTGCCCTGCTCTGCCCGGCACCATTCTCATATGCAGCACCACATGAGAGCACATCTTGGCGCGCAATCAGCAAAGGTTCGGGGACCTGTTGGCACGCCTGGCGCTGATGGTGATGTTTCCGGTGCGCAGTCTGCCAGAGGGTGCGGAGGTGTGCGCCCAGGTGCTCTTCTGCTGTCGGCCGCCGCAGGTGCAGCTGGGTGCATCCGCACAGACGTCCGAGCTTCTGCAGCTGTAGGCTGCACCTACACCGCCAGCTCAGCGGCTGCAGATCCTTGGTGCAGCGCACAGCATGGTGTAGAAGTTTTGAAAGAATTTCCGTTCGTCGAGGAGTTGCAGATGTCACAAAGCGGACGGCAATTGGACCAATCGATTGCTGATTGTGGATCAAGCGCGCTGAACCACACTTCCAATCATGTTGAACAGTACTTGCCGCTCAGGGGAGAAATTCAAGTTGGCACAAGCAAGAAGATTGTCGAATGCATGGTGTGCTGACCCAATATGGCCTGCCAATGAATATGGAATTCGGTTGTATAGCCGTCATGCCGCCGCACAATGTGATGGGTTGCATGCCAGGAGTCCATGCTTCCCTCTCACGCCGCGTGCTGCTGCAGGATCTCCAGAGGAATGTACTCCAGTGCCTTGGCGTCGGTGGACGCAAGCACAACCTTCGGGGCCGCACCATTGTCATACGCCTCCTTCCACCTGCAGCCACACATTGTGACCTTCACTGTCTGCATCAATGAGCCAGAAAGACGCGCATGGTGTTGTGCTGGCAGTGACTGTCGTGAAACTGTCACAGGACATCCTGCGAACTGCTAGCAATATGCATGAAATGTCACAGGATGTCCTTCGATATGCCAGCAGAATTCACCTGGCAGCGCACAGACACCACCTGCACAAACAGGAGACAGCGATGAGTCAGTCCCCAGACGGCGTCCATTCTGTCGAGCTCATCGTTACACTATCAAACAACTTCGAACAGATGGACGCAAGCAGGATGTGAGGGGCATGAGAAAAGGCACGTCATGCATCGGCAAATACTCACTTGTCTCCGGGCTTCAGGCCCGGGAAGCCCGGCGGCCGCGGCGTGCTCAGATCATTGCCCCGGGTCTTGGTGAACTCCAGAAACTCCTCCGTCACCTGAACAGCAACATCTGCAACCTAAACATTCTTACGCAAACCGCAAACAACAGGTCATGCAATTCATCCGGACACTTCGTCTGTGCAACCTCGGTTGAACACTTGCTGCACAAAATTTATGTCTCCGTCGTGTGCGCGCAGATGAATGAATGCCTACAGCACAGCCAGCTAATGGGACTGCCTCAAGCACCTGAGCGCACACGGCGTGCACGCCAACATCGCTGGAAGTGACCTGCGAACCATGCATGAGACGTCGTGCGTCATTCTCTTCCTGCAGACGCGTCGTCATGCGTCATCGCGTTCATGCAGACGGGTGGCTTGTGCACACCAGGCAACCGATGCCAGATGCACCGCACCTTGCAGTACCCGTCGCGCGCAAAACCCGTCACGGGATCGGTGCAGCAGCACTCCAGAGGCCCGCCCAGGACGTTCTTGGACTGCAGAGCATATTAGAAGAACTCAAACGTGAAGGAAACCTGGCACATGAGCAACTGCATGCGCTTCTGGGCAAGCTGCTCAATGCTTTGTAAACGCTGCCATAGCCACATTCGCACCTCCTGTGCCGACTGGGCTGAATCGCCTGAAGACATGACGATCAAGCTTCTCTGCGGCTGGTGCGGGTTTCCGGCAACGAACGGGCGGCCGATCCAACGCGAGGTCGGGAGGCGCCAGCCGTGAAGTCCTTTCGGCACCTGCGTTGCTCAGCGCACGCGTGTTTGCTGGGCCTATGATCGGATCACCCCAACGCCTTTACTGCCGTCTCAAAATGTGCTGGCCAGTTCGAGTGTGCAAGGCTGGTGATGTGCCTGCTAGGCCGCTTTACTGGCAGGAGCAGCATGCATCTGGGTGTGACGGGCCTTGGCCAAGCCAACGCGCCCACCTGGCAGGGATTGTATCTGACGAGCTGTGTGACCCGCGCAGAGGCCGACAACATGCTTTCAGGCAGGAATGGAGCGAAGGAAGGCTGCAGTGCCAGCCGCTGCACCCACTTCTCATCTTTGGTCGCCACGTCAGCAGGCCCTGGCATTTCTGCTGAACAGGTGCAGCCGATCCCAAAGTGTACAATGCTTCGAGGTTCCGATGGAAATGCTAGTTGAACGCCGTCGCTGAAGCCTCGCCTGCAGCTGCGCGGTGTCGGGACCATCTGGGGCTTTCCGGGCAGTTGCATCTTCGGTTACCCGAAGACAGCGGGCAGCCATCCTGACACCCTGGTCCGTACACGACAAGGACCTCTGCCACAACCGCCTCCTATGTCTAGGTGGTGCTGGTGATCGCCGAAAGCAAAGGCCTCAGATCATGATCTGGCAGTGGCTTGCCGTCACCGCAGCGCTGCTGCTGGCCCGGGCTCTCTTCTTGGCGCTGAGAACAGTCCGGAGGAGACGCAGCAGCGACACTGCGCGCACCATGATCGTGTTGGGATCAGGTAGGTTGCTGCGCCGCACGGTGCTTGACGTAGCACAGTCACCGGTGGAGTGACTGCAGTGGCTGGCCGTGCTTGGGCTGACGAAGCACTTGCTGCCAGCGCAGGCGGACACACAGCAGAGATGCTAACGCTGCTCGGGGCGTTGCAGCCGCAGCGGTACGCGCCGCGATGCTATGTGATTGCGGCGACGGATCGCATGGGCGCCTCGAAGGCTCGAGCCTTTGAACAGCAGCTTCAACAACAGGCAGGCAACTGCTGCAACCGCTGCATTGCACCTGCACGTCACAATCCCGTCTGTCATCTGGCTCTTCAGCCACAACCGCAGCGCAGAGCATCATTGGGTCAGCCAGTCGAGGCCAGCAGAGGCAAGGCCACTGCGAGTGCTGATCATCGCTGACAGAGCACCGGGATTCATGCTCATATGCTTCAGGCTGGCAGCGTTGCGGCGGCGGCAGGAGGGGCAGTGGAGGTCATACCTCGCAGCCGGGAGGTCGGGCAATCGTACCTGACGTCCGTGCTGACGACGCTGCGGGCGCTCCGCATTGCGTTTGGCGTCGTCTGGAGGCACAGACCCGAGCTGGTGAGCAACAGCTGCTGCTGTCCGGCAGCTCACCATGGTGCCGTATTGTTCCTACTCTGGAAGCACTTGCGCTGCAGTTGTCATACAGCATGCAGGTCGCAATTGATGCCTGGCTTAGGCAGCCTCCAGGCATGAAATATGTGACAATTTCTGGGTGCACGCTCGCAGCTGCTGGTCAACGGGCCGGGGACCTGCATACCGATCTGCGGCGCCGCGCTGCTGTTCAGGTCAGTCCTCCTGCACACTTATGTTGTTGCGGGTTTCGGCATGTGGCTCACGCACCTGAGGTTCACATACATACGCAGCCCTCTCCGCGCTGCACTGCTCCTTACGATTGCTCCCGCCCCGCTTTCTTGTCGCTGACGGCAGTGTGCGTGGAAGCCGTAGGCTCTGCGGCGCGATGGACAGTCGCATCGTATATGTGGAGAGCATAGCGCGGGTGACATCGCTGAGCCTGTCGGGCCTGATCCTGTACCACTGCCGCGCGGCCAGCGCCTTCTACGTGCAGTGGCCGCGGTTGCAGGCGCGGTACCCCCGAAGCCTGTACCAGGGCCGACTATACTGACCAGCGTGCTTGTGGAGGAACGGCCACGCCAATTGGAAGTCTCAGAATAGAAATGCACGACGGTGCTTCATCAGCTTGTCAGACTGTACAGTAGAGCCTTGTACGAATATCGCAGGACTTTGTCAGCATGCCGTCTGCACCTCAGTCTTTGCACACGATGTTGCAGGTGTTTCAGCAAACGAATCGAACAATACCTGCGCTCAAGTGCGCATCCAACAACACAAATCCCATCCAGCTGCACAGACATTAGACACAAGGTGTCTACATACAGGCCTCCATGCATGGCTACTTGGACATACACACTTAACCTGAACGCTACTAGAGATGATCTCCCACGAACCGCTGCTTTGTTTCTGGGGGTTCCTTTCAGAAAGCTGACAGGCGGCGTCAACAAAGCGACCAGCCACAAAGAATCAATGTGTGCGTTTCAAAGAGTCGTGAACTACCCAATAAAATTGAGTTCCTGCCTCGGGCACTCCTCAGAAACCCTACTGCACATCGCCATCGATCCCGCTGCCTCCGACGACGTTGACGAAAACCTGCTCCAGGGTGGGCTGGCTCAGGCTGTACGACTGCACGCCCAGGGACGCGCGGGCGGCCTCCACGGCGCGGAACACGGCCGCCAGGCGCGCGTCGGGCGGCAGCCGCAGCTTCTGGCGGCCGCCGGCGGAAGGCTCGGCGGGCGTCGCGCCGAATTCCGACGCCGCAAAGGCGGCGATCGCAGCCTGCGCCGCTTCATTGTCGGCAGCGAAAATCTCCAGCAGGTACGAGCCTGTTCATCAGGAAAGGAGACTGATGTTTCATGATCATCTGTTGTCAACATGCAGCTGTTTGGTGCCGCTCACATAGAGTCACAGCACTGTGATTAGCTGCGACTCTAGTGGGCCGGGCGCTATGGCACAGGACGAGTCGACACACACACACAGGCGATGCAACGAGCTTGACTTTGCTTACCGCCATAGAGGCTCTTCAGGCGCTGCGAGCTGCCGAGGCAGGCCACGCGCCCCGCCACCATGATGCCGACGCGCGAGCACAGCACCTCCACCTGTGCGCACAAGCTCTGCACTCTGCGAGGCACAACTTGCTTGATGCTGATTGATCCACTTCTGTGCATACAGATAAGAAAGCTGTTTGCGCTGGTGCTGCAAGGAACACAGCAAGCCAGCATCAAGACTGACGCACCTCCTCCATGCTGTGCGAGGTGAGCACGACGGCGACGCCGGCAGCATGCGTCGCCGCCAGGATGGCGCCCCACATCGCCCGCCGCGCCCCCGGGTCCATGCCTGCCAGCGCCAGCAGTGCCACAATCAGCCATCATACATGCATTGGTGCAGCAGGGCGTGTGCTGCTGCTGACCGCAAGTCGAAACTGCACCCAAGTCTGGTGCTGCCTGCGCAGAGCCAACGGCAGTGCAGTGGTGCAGTGCGGTGGTGCACCCTGCCTGGCGAGATACATACAATGCGAGTGGATGCAGCTGCGAACTCGGCGAGGCAATGCAGATGTTGAATATAAGAGGGTGCAGCAGCATGTGGAAGGCTGCTGCTGCTTCAGCACCTGAGGACGGCTCGTCCAGCAGCACAACCGCGGGGCGTCCTGCCAGCGCGATCGCCAGGCTCAACTTGCGCTTGTTCCTGCGGCGTCAACGACTTCAGCTTCAACTTACATGGGATATCCTTTTGTATTGCACACGTATCATTCTGCACTGCATGTGGAGTACGCAATCGTCCTCGCGTCCTCAAATCGTGCACTTTGACGCCCTCCACAGCAAACCTGCACAAAGGAGGTGGTGCTTGCAAGGCGTTTCGAGGCAGGCGCACCCGCCGGAGTACGTCTGCGCGGGCCGCAGCGCCATCTCAGCGGGCAGCCCCACCCGCTGCAGCAGCTCTGCCGCCTCCGCGTCCACCTCCTCCTCCGCTACACCCTGCGTGATTTGAGTTGGACAGCTCAGATCACTGCCCAGCAATTTAGGGCGCTTGATTCGCATTGCGATGTCAAGACAATTTGTTTTTGTGGTACAGACTGCTCGTTGAGAGCAGATGCTTGTTTTCAACTTGAATTTGCCACTGTGATGTGGCATCCTCACCTTCCTCATCCCTGGCCCTGTACCCTCCTCAACCACAGGGCAATGTTTTATTAAACAACAAATGCAGTGCAGGGCCAGGAGGTTAGCACCTTGAGGCGGAGGTAAAGCTGCAGGTGCTCCACCCCGGTCATCAGCCCCAGCAGCGGGTCCGCCTGCAGGACAGGATGCGCGGGTTGATTGTCTGCCAATTTTCCTTGCATCCCATCCATCACCCTGATTACGACACATGGTGCGCTGTGAGGACTTCACCAGTCGGAAAAGCGAAGGCATGAAACCGTCAGCCGGTCCATGCATCGTCCAGGGCAAGCCCCTTCACATGTTTTGAACTGCACCGCCGGAGCCCGCCAATAAAGTGACACACCTGGGGGCAGTAGCCGAGGGCGGCGCGGGCGATGTCGGAGCCCGCCGGCGCGCCGGCGACAAAGGCGGCGCCGGAGGTGGCGCGCTGCTGGCCCGCCACGATGGACAGCGTCGTCGTCTTGCCGGCGCCGTTGCTGCCGAGGAAGCCGAACCGTTCGCCGGGGCGGATGCCTAGGCACAGGTCCTCCACCGCCGCCTGCAAATCATGTTTTGAGGATGAATGGCGAGAACAACTTTTGCATCAGGTGTATACGAATCAGCCAGTATCCTCCACGGCGGCCTGCAGACCATGCTATGAAGGATGAATAACGAGAGTGCAGGTGGAGAACAACACCCAGATGCTACAAGTATTAGGTGCAGCACCAAGCCACTGGACATAAGTGATAGCAGCCTGTGCTTCGGTGAGAGCGGGATTGCTTCCACAGAACGGCCTCTTTGGCTGCGGCTGCAGCCCTGTCGACCACCGTGCTTGTGCCGATGGTGCTTGTGCCGAGGCTGTGTCAATGCTGTAGGGCGTCTAGTAGTGCCGGGTTGCTTTCGGCAGCGCCGAGGGCGGCAAGGGCGCGCGCACCTTGGTGCCGGGCGGCCCGTAGCGCTTGTGCAGGCGCGCGAGGCACAACACCTCACGCATCGCGCCGCCGCCGAGCACGCGTCGCCGCTCCGCAGCCACCTCCCCATCTTCCTGCTCGATTTAACAGCATATACGTTTGTTTAGTGTACTACGAGTTCCCAATGCGGATGGAAAAGCAGACACACAGCATAACATCTCAGAATCGCGCGCAGACGCTCCGCCGCTACCTCAGCATCCTCCCCTCCACCTGGCAGAACTTGGGAACTCTTTTCATTGAGACATCTTGTCAAGGCAGCGCACCCGGCCTTTTCCATGCCTCAACTTCTGATATTATCGCACGTGTGGGCCCATCTTGGTATTGGCCCATGCAAGGCACCATCAAGGCCACTCCGAAGCTGCGTGCAGCCACTGTATCCTTCACTGTGCTGACTTGGCGGCAGCGCCCAAGACCTCACCTTGAGGCTCTCCTGCGGCTGAGACTGTTGGCGGCTAGGCGAGGCGGCATTACCGTTTGCCAGGCCAGCCATCTCGACATCACCACTTGCAGCAGCTGCAGCCTGCTGCAGGCTCCAGTCACCAGCTGTGCGCCTGCAGCAGGTGCGCACAGGGATCAGCAACGCCACCAATAATCAGTCCAGTCACTTGTTTGACACGGTTTGCATTGGGACGTCTTGTTGACACGGTTTGCATTGAGACAACCACAGAACGACGAGGAGCGCTCACCCTGTGAGCCGCCGGAAGACCGTGCTGGCACGCTGAGCCAGCAGCGCCCAGGGGTCCCCGTCTGCAGACGCCCACTCCAGCAGCAGGACCAGAGCGAAGAAAGCGGCGCCCTCCGCCGCCAGCAGCGTGAGAGGCCTGGCAGCGCACCGCAAGCCAAGTTGTTGAATTTAGTGGATGCAACTCATAAGTGCAAGACCTGCAGACCGGGTGCAGGCCGGCTGAGTGCTCGTTGCATGCCACACTAGCGACGCAATGTCCTCATTTCACCGGCCGAGGACGTGGTAGGCGAAGACGCTCGGGATCTGCGGCAGCGAGGCGGCGGCGGCCGCAGCGGCGCCGCCCGCCGCCGCCGCCGCAGCCTGCGCATCGGCCAGCCCCTGCTCCAGGTTGAACTTGCTGAGCTCGATTAGGCCCTCGCCTGCAACGCACGCATTGCACTTTGTCGGAAGTGCTTAAGGCATTGTGCTCGGGCACCTCACCAACTCTTTAGAGGTGTCCTGCTGCAGGATGCCGGCCGAGATTGCATGTAAGTAAGAGCTCATTCATACACAGGACGGAGGAGCGTCCCGAGTAGGGAAGAGCGAGGTGTGTACGAGTCGAGGAGACAACGTACCCAGGTTGAAGGGCGGGATGAGGCGGCAGAGGTGCACCAACACCCGCTGCGCTGCCTTGGTCTCCGGGATCTCCGCCTGCACATTGTGCAACAGTCAGCGCGTCAAAAGTCGGAGCATGCCTGATCAAGTCTTACAGAGTCTGGACACAGTGCGATCCACAGAGTCGTAAGAGCAAGGGAATGATGAGGGTTTTTGGATGGGATGTGTTGACCACTTTGTCCTCCCCAAATGGCGCACCATGATGTAGCTGCCCACAACCAGGAGGAAGCCGGCCACAAAGTTGATCGCCGCGATCGCCACCTGCACGGCAGCAGGCCATATTCGCATGTCAGCCTCAGTGCTCGTGCACCTGTCCAGGTACTTTTACACGGGAGCATGTGAACCTGGACACTAGTCTGACGAGTGGTGCTGCTCATTGGGTGAGCACGATTGTCCAAAGTCGTGGGGGCGCGCCTGCGCCGCAGAGGGGCTGGCGAAGGAGAAGCTGAGGCAGTAGGCCAGGGGAATGACGGCCACGCCATACAGCAGCAGCAGCGCAAAGGAGCCGGCCGCCTGCAGGATAAGAGCTTTACTTCATTCATCCATTCTCGTTCGTGACATGCATGCAGGTGATGGGAGGCTCGTGGCGGTGCAGTGACAAGCTGCCTTATGGGATTAGAGCTTCATCGTTCTGGCTTGTTGTGTCCCAAGCGGTCCGATAACACCTGCAGCATTGCCAAGGGCCCAGCAGCACTATCACGGCAGGGCGCTGCAGGGGTGCATCACATTGCACCTTCTCGATGCTGCCGGTCGTCGCGCCGTCGCCGAACGCCGCAAAGATGGCGATCGACACTGCCGACAGCGCCGCGTGCGTGGCCACATCCCAGACGGCGTGCCCGCCCCAGTAGGCGGCCGGCGAACAGCCGGAGATGAGCTGCATGTGCGCCGCTGAGGCCGCACGCTCCGCCACCGGGGCGATGGCGTACGCGCCTGCGCCGCGGCAGGGCGACTTATTTATATAAAGCCAGCGGGGACGTGCAGTATGCTCAAGATTCCTTCAAACTCGTTCAAGTTTTGAAGCGGGGTACAGCAGGGCGAAGAGTGCGCAGCAGAGCTCATGCCCAAGGCAGCGTCTGTTGCCTTGAGACAGCCGCACCAGAGGGGTGAGCAGAAGGGGTTGAGTCATAGACATGGCGGTCAGCATTATCATCAATCTGAGCAGCGTTAAGTACGATGCGACCCGGCACCCACCAGAGAGATAGCAGAAGGGGATGAGCACGAAGATGGCGGCGAGAACCGCCAACACGGTGTCCAGCTGTAGCGACTCTGCCTGCGTCAGCGGCAGCGGGTGGCTCGCCACTGCCAGCGCCGGCCCTGCGATTCGACGGCAGAGTTGCAAGCAATCGACAGCTGGACCACCAAAAGCCTACTGTCCTTCCGACTCGAAACCCCACGCGCGACATCTGTGTCCCATCACGTGCTGGTGCATTTCATGTCCATGCGAGCCGGACAGCTCTTGCAGGCAAGCCTCGACCGGGAGCTGGCATGCTTATGCTGTGCTACGCCGGCGCGCCTTGTGGGGTACACGATCAGCGCAACAGTCGTCAGAAGCGGCTCCCAGGCAGCGCACCGACGGCGGAAGCGTTGCCGGAGGCGTTGCGCGCGGCGAGGGAGCCGACGACCTCGTGCAGGTCAGACAGCAGGCCGGGCAGCGCATGGTACGACGAAGTGTTGTGCAGCAGCGTCACCGCCGGTGCGGTCAGGCGCTGCGCGAAGCCCATTGCCACCCTGCGAGTGCACACACCTAGCAAGCTGAGCTCCCTCGCATACAATTCACATGTCTGCACTGTCGTTTGGACTTTCAACTGGCAGGTATGACTTGCAGAGCACTGCCCGGGGGCATTGGCAGGCACACGCAACAAACTGCAAAGGTAGTCGACAAGTAGAGCGCCCCAAACCCCACCTGCCCTCTGGCGAGGCCTGCAGCAGGCTCCAGGCGAGCGGCGCGCCAGCGCCCGCCTGCTGCTGCACCGCCTGCCATGCGGCGGACGCGTTCAGCGGCGACAGCCCCGGCAGCGTATCAGTAACAGCGTCACCCACGCGGTCCGCCACATGCTGCGTAACATTGTCGCTGAAGACCACAGCACCGTACTGCGGCGGTACCCCGCTGTCGATGTCCTGTTGCGGAACCGAAAAGGGAAATCTCACACGGAAACAGGATATGCCAAGTTGAAGGAACGCCGTGGCTGCCCTTTCCCCACGCATGTCACCAGGCAAGTACCCTCTTCAAGGGTTCCGATGGTTTTTTGATGCGGGCGTAAATTTTCACACCAGATTGTGCAGCGTCTGGGCTCGTGGATGAGAAGTCTTCAGCACGCTCACTGGGCCGCTGAAACTTCCAAGTACAAAGATGACGATCACCTGGAGCAGCTGCTGGCTCATGGCATAGCTGTTGGTCTGGCCGGTACTGTTCGTGAACAGCATGCCGGCCGCTCCACATCCCATACTGACGCCATAACCCCGCCGACCCTGCTGGTCTGCCGGCTGCACGCAAGCCGCCAGGGCTGCTGGCGCATTGCCCACAGGCACAGCATGCTCCTGGCCTGCGCCACGCCCGCATCTGGTTTCAGTCCGCTGCACCCGATTCCTGTCGGAGAGGGGCCCTCAAAGCCTTCCAGGAGATGTGTGAGTTCTGTCACCCACCACAGCAGTGCCTCCTATGCACGAGGGAACAGCAACTTTCTGCAAAGCGGCGCACCAAAGCGCTTGAGGGTGAGGGCCATTCTTGGCGCCGTCGGGTCGATGTTGACCTTGAGGATGCTCTGCAGGCGGGAATCAAACATCATGGCTAAGGAGGCTGCCACCAGAAAACCTGCCTCTGTGAACTCGCGGAGGAATGAAAGCCAGTGACCTCGCAACATCGAGGCATAGATGATTCTGAGACGAGAGGTGGAGTGAAGGAGAGAGTGCACCAGCACGGCAGCGACTGCCAGGATGGGCAGAAGTAGCGTCATGACGGCGCCGCGCACGTCACGACTGGTCACCAGCGCCCGCTTGCGCACCATCTCCCTGAAGCACCTGCGTTCACAGGGTCAGGCGACTCGGCCGGCAGCGCATCCCTGTGCATTGCATCCCATTGCTTGATAGGTGCAAAGGCACAAAGAATGGCCGCAAGGCGTGAGCTCTTGAGATGCAGCGAAGGCCTGCACATGAGTGGCAAAGCGCCGAAGCACCTGGCCTGACGCCGCGCCTCTCCGCCGCCCTGCTGCCGCGGCTGCGCTCGTTCCTGCCGCCCAGGGGAGCCAGCCGTCAAGCTGCCAAGGGTGTCGCCGCCGCCTGTGTGGCTGCCACTCTCGGGGCTGCCGCTGGGCGGCCTGCCGTCGCCGTCGTCGCTGTGGCTGTCGAGCGACAAACTGCTGCTGCTGCCGGGGCTGTCAAGGCTGTCGGCAGGCTGGCCGCGCGGCTGCGTCCTGTTCTGTATTCCGTATTGCTGGCTGCCGTTCTGCGCCCGCTGATGCTGCGCTGCGCGGCCGCCCGCGCGCGCCGCAGCCGGCGCATCTGCCGCCGATGGGCAATCCGCCGCCCGCGCCGGCGGCAGTGCTGCTGCTGCTGCTGCCATGAATGATTCGCCGCCATCGCCTGCCGGAGCGGAGGTGGTTCGCAGGAACACCTCCTCCAGGGTGGGCGTGGAGATGCCCCAGTGCACCAGGCCTAGGTGCTCCCCTGTTTTTCAGTCACACATAATCAATCGAACAGAAAAGGTCCCAAGCTGCTGCGAATTGACAGTGCATGGCCATTTCTTACAAAAAGAAGCACACTATAACCTAGCAGATTGCGGAGACATCCCAGGCAGACGGCAGTTTCTGCGTCCTCCGCGTCCAGCAGGTCGGAGCACGTGGCGGCGGCCCCAAAAGTCACTGAACTGAGGAAGGGTTTAAAAGGAGTGGGCGGCAGTGGGCGGCACCTTCCGCATCCACCGCGTCCAGTAGGTCGGGAAAGGCGGCGGCGGCCGCCGCTGGCAGCCGAAACACCAGCTCGCCACCGCAGGCACGCACCACCGCGGCGCCCGCCACACGGTCCGCCACTAGGCACTCGATACCCGCCACGTTGACCGGCTTGTCGACGGCTGTGGTGACTGTGAGTGTGTACCCGTCGCCGTACTGCTCCTGCACGAGGTGAAGCGATGGTATTCAGTCTCTCCCGGCATTGACAAGGTGGTGTGCTTGCGAGCGAGTTCCGGGCATCTAATGCCCTGGCAGGCCGCCATGAAGCTGTGTTGGCTGTCACCCAGTGCAGCTTCCCCAGCAAAGACGATTGATGCACGAGTACAACACTGAGCCCGGCGCTCAGAGAGCAGAGCGTGCCACAATGCTTCTGCAAGAGAGCGCGCCTTCAAGCTGAGGGAGGGGCCGTGGCACACGAGGCGGCCGGCGGCCACGATGGCAACGGAGTCGGCCAGAAGGTCCGCCTCGTCCATGAAGTGCGTCGTCAGCAGCAGCGCGCAGTCGCGGCGCGCGGAGCGCAGCAGCGTCCGCAGGCCCTGTCTCGCCACCGCGTCCATGCCTGCATGCAGTAAGTTGAGGCTTGCTGCGCATCAGCATTTGGGCGCATCGACACTGCAGGTGATGCATCTGATGAGACATGACATCGGATGAGACATGACAACACCGTCTGCCAGGGATGCTGCCCACTGCCAGCGCCAGCATGGCAGCCAGGTGAGACGGAAGCTTGGCCTGGAACGGCAGACAAGGCAGCCTGCGAGCGCGCACCTGAGGACGGCTCATCGAGGATAACGACCGCAGGCGCGCCCAGCAGCGCAATCCCGACCTGCAGACAACCACCATCAAGTGAGGTCAGCTGATACGTCGCAGATAGATGCTCAAAATTCAAATAGATGCTCATGAGAAAAAGGCTCACCATGGTGTGCACAAGTAAAATCACTGTTCCTGTCAACAACTCCACTGGGATGCTTGTGTTGCAATGTCTGGACCAAGAAGCCAGACCTGCAGCTTGCGCTTCATGCCACCCGAGAGCGCCGCCGCCGGGGCAGACACCTTCTTCGCCAGGTCCACCGCCCCTGCCATGGCCGCAGCTGCCGCCTGCGCCTGGCCAACTGCGTGCAACAAATGCGTTCCCATTTCGCGGCGCCTTGACCAAGTATGCGTTGTCTGTTGGGCGGCAGCCCCAACCACCGCTGCAGCAGTCTCGCCTGGGTGACATATGGACCGCTTCACCTGTCGCTTTCCAAGCCACTGGCAGGCATGTGGCGGCACAGGCGCCGCTCCAGCCACGCCGCTGCTAACAGCTTCCATGACGCCCTGCACCAACCAGCAAGATCCTGCACCCACCCGGCATGCCACGGATGGCGGCATACAGCCCCTCCCGGCCAATACTTTTCACAAGTACCCCGCACTCAGCAGCAAAACCCTGAAACACCCACCGGGCATGCCGCGGATGGCGGCGTACAGCGTCAGGTGCTCGGCGACGGTGAGGGCGCCGAACAGCACGTTCCGCTGCGGGCACAAGCCAACTTTCGCGCGCTGCACCGCGCCCGCCTCCGTCACCACGCTGTGCCCCGCCAGCATCGCATCGCCGCCGCTGGGCTCCAACATGCCTGTGCACGGTGGGGCCAATGGTCTTTGATTTCTGCCGTTTTGCGGCAGATTGTAGCACGCAGACGCAGCTAGCCGGGCTGCCTGTGCATGCACCTGCGGTGGTCCCGATGCTGCGGCACTACAGATGCCCTGATGATCATCTTGTGCGGCATCAGCCAATGTCCACTGTCTCTGAGGCCATTTCGCTATAACGCTGGTCCTGTCGCACGCGCCCAAATGCAGCGCACCTGTGAGGATGGCCACGAGCGTGCTCTTGCCGGCGCCGTTGTGACCGAGAAGCGCGCAGATTTGGCCGGCGTGCATGTCCAAAGAGACACTCCGTAGCGCCTGCGTGTGGCCGTACGCCTTGCACAGCTGGCGGATGCTCACGGCCGCGTCCCGCTGCAGCGCCAAGCCAGCGTCTGCGCCCGCGGCCTCGACATTGTCGCCAGCCAGTGGCCCGCTGCCGCCTGCACGCAGCTCCAGAGCAATTCTGAGTTGTGACAGCAGGGTTGAATTCTGTGAATTCTTTGCCGTAGGGTTGATATACAGTTTATAAGTTGTAGATTGGAGATGGAAATAGCATTGCATGAAATGCGTCAGACCATGTGCGTGTCGCCACAGGCATGGGCGCTGACCGGTCTGCAGGCGCGAGTAGGGGACTGCGGGCGTGGGGCGGGAAAGCCGCGGGAAGATCGAAGCAAGCCACCTTTGCAGCTGCTCGCCGTGCTGCTGCCTGTAGCACAGCGTGCAATTAAGTATCAGTCATACGATCAAGCTGCTTTTCGTCAAACATCATCCCAGCGCTCATCTGAGTTTAGGCGGCACACTTCGCAAAGCTTGACTCTGCATGGCATGAAGCTTCGTTGATGACTGGTGGTGCCATGACTCGATAAATCAAGAGCTCTTACGACGAGAAGGATATATGTCAACTGGCGCACCGGTAGGAGGGGCGCAGCACAAAGGCCCAGTGCTGGCGCGGGCCGTAGCCGCCCGGCAGCACCCGCTCCAGGTACCAGGCCAGCGCCGCATACAGCTTGGCGTCCAGCAGCAGCAGCCTGTGTAACAAGCAGGGGTTTAGAGGGGACTGGCTTGGGTTCCAGGCGTAGATTTGGTTTGCCATGGCTGCGATGGCGAGGGCGGAATGTGCCTGGGAGAATCATGCAAGGCCTGGCTGGGAGCCAGGCAGCATGGAGACGACCGCGGATGTGCATCTAGGTGTTCTGTGACTTGATAAGGGAATCTTGACGCACCCTAGGATGGCCGCCATGGGGAATGGGTCGGCGAAGACGGCATTCCATGTGGCGCCAGCGTTGGAGCCCTCATACTGCGCCAGCAGGTCCGCCGCAAAGGTGAAGGCCGTCGGCGCCGCCAGCGACGCCAGGAACTTGGCATAGATCGCCTGCGGCTCGCCTGCGACGGGCAGCGAGGCATTCTGTCAATAGGCGTAGTGCGGGCGAGTCTGATGTGATGACACGAAGGTCATGCATCCGCCTGGAAACGTTCAGGTTTATACCTGAGAACCCTTGCAAATGGGTTCACATTACAGTACTCCAACTGATTATGGAACGGACAGTGCCTTGGACCAGGCGCACACACCTGTCCGGAAGAAGATGTAGCGGGGCAGCAGCAGGCAGAAGTGCGCCAGCGGGCCCACGATGGCGGCGATCTTGGAGCGCGAAAACATGCTGGCCACCAGCATGCCGAAGGACAGCTCCGCCGCCGAGAATGCCAACAGCAGCACCTGCGGCAGGGATCATTACGTCTCAGTCTGCAACAACCGATCCAAAACATGCCGCACGAGAAGCTGATGGCCTTCAGCTTCACAGCCATTGCACATTCTGATGCCTGCCTGCAGCTGTCCATCATCAAATGCACACTAAACACTCACAGGAGGGTGCCAGTGAGGAGGCAGGTGGTCATGATGGCGAGGCACATCACAGCAGTCGGATTCGCAGATCGCACCAGCAGCAGCGACGGCTGCGTGTTCCGCAGGAAGGACGCGCAGCAGACGGCAGTCACAGCCAGGCTGACTGCCAGGAGAATGGCAGCGTAGGTGACGGCCCAGGCGGCCGGCAGCACCCACGGCTGCAGGCCCTGGATACACATCAGGTCGCGCGCGCCTGACTCCTTCTCCTCGACCACGCCCCTGTGCAGAAATGACGCGGCTTTTGGTGCGCTTGTGCCCCATGCATCGACATGGCTTTTGACACGATTGCCAGCCATGACACAACGTCGCCCCTGCAACAGTCGAGCGTAACATTTCGAGCTGTAGGATCGCTGAGTGAGACTCGAGCAGTGGGATCAGACCGTGCAAGAGCAGCAGGGTACCAGCGTAACTGACATGTTTGTATGGTTGGGCGGCTGAATGGCGCACCTGATGAGCATGGCCAGGGGATACACCAACGAGAGCGCCATGATGAGCCCAAGCATTGGGCCGACGGCGTCATAAAATTTGTTGTGCTCGTAGGCTGCCTGCTCGCAGTGGAAGACTGCAAGTCAGGTGATGGACTGCAACTGCATGGCCGTGCACGCGTGCACCCACACTGCCGCCGTCTCTCTGTTGACATGGAGCTACTGCCCTCAGCTTGCCAGTTGCGCGAATTGCCATGCAGCATTCTGCGACTTGCCGATGGGAATGGGGCGCTCCAGATGGTCCACGACTGGGCGCCGGCGCCGGCGGAGGCATTGCCCGGGCTGCCGGGCTGCGGCAGCACGAGGGCCGTGTCCTGGGACGCCGCCTGCTTCAGGACGTAGTCGTCGACGGCGCTCTGCAGAAGTTCAGGATGAGGTGTCAAAGAAACACATGGCACCACCAGATCATGGACCTCCCAATCATCTCCATTTCTGGTGATTGAGTCAGATCTATTACCTGGATGCTGAGGAAGCCGGATGACCAGTATTCCTTGTAGTGCACCTGCGAATCAAATACTCTGCAGTCGGGTTCCTGTCAACAAAGGAATGTCCTTTGCACGCCATGATCTGCTCTGCACCGACGCCGTGTTCCTCACACGAGCTGGCTGCCGCCATCTGGCGGGTGCATCGCATGGCGGGTGTGGTCGGTCTCGTAGCTTGACGATCACCAGCAGACATGTCAAAGGAAATGTCAGACACCTTCAGGTGGTGCGACCACTTGTTGACGGACAGCCAGGTGCGCGGCACGGTGGTGTAGTTCATGCGGATGGTGTAGTCTGTTAAACCCTCGTGTGACGGGCCTGAGTCGAAGGTGACCAGCGCCCACAGCCGCTCAGGGGAGTGCAGCGCAAACTGCTCCCCCTCCTCCTGCACGTTGGATTACGTCCCTCTGTGAGGATGTGGGGCTAATACACTGCTCGAGACTCATTGGAACGCCTGTCCAAGTGTGCATGCTTGCAGTTGGCAACGAGCTTGTCGCAGGCACTGCAGACGCGGGGCAGGAAACACTGGCAATCAAAGGCAGGCCCCAAGGATTCGGAGCCGAAGGCAGGCCGGACTGCGCTGTGGGCCGCACCTCGGTGGCAAACACGCCATGGAAGACCTCGGAGAAGAACTCGTAGTTGCCTGCCATGTACTCGGCGAAGCGCAGCACCTCGGGCGTCGCCGGCGCAAATGCGATCTGCCCCAAATCCAGCAGGTTGCCCAGCAGGTTCCACCTGGTAACAAACCAAGAATCTGTTCGCATCAGTTCCGATCTAGGTCCAGTAGGGTGCCCAGCAAAGTTCCATCTGGAAGGCATATTGGTCAGACACGAGTTGGCGTCGCAGAGGCCAGGCGCAGAAGGAGCGCGCGCCGTCTGCAGGCATCGCGGGATGCGGGTGCATGGTGATGTCGCGGGCTCAGGGTGTTCACACAAATGCGCACCCCCAGTGGCATTGCTGCAGGTCAAGCACGCCGTTTGCAGGCATAACAGAGGCGTGGCTCGAACTGGGCTTTCGGATGAATCGAAAGATTCAAGGAAACTGCGCACCCCCAGTGGCGCCGCGCCCCGTGCAGAGCGTCCGTTGCGCCCGGGGAGCTGCTCAGCGCAGCCTTGATGCCCTTGTGCAGCACCACGTACTCATCGAAGCTGGGGATGGGCAGCGGCCTGCGCATTTGGTCACGTAGAAGATATGGATGTGTTTACTGTATGGAGTTATGAGATTGTTCTCTCCATTCTTTGGATTTAAGCAAGAGTCCCAACGAAACTGCAGCTGAGCGCTTGAAGTGTGCCGGAAAGGCTGCACAGAACATGCTGCGACCATGCGCTTGAAGAACGAAACACAAGTCCGACAGACTCGTAGAAATTATACAGTAAGAGAAGGGATACAATGCCCACTCGTTCCCACTGACGAAGCCCTGCAGCGCCTGCAGCGAAATGGCAGGGGGAGGGGGATGAAAGTAGCACAGCTGGCAGATCTCTGGAAACATGAATCACCCATTGCCGCTGATGAAGCCCTGCAGCGCCTGCACCGCGACCGTCGACGTGAGCGCGGAGGCATTGCCGCCCCGCAGCGCGTCCTGCACGCAGTCCGCAAAGGCCGCCTGCCGCTCGGGCGGCGCTGAGATGCCCTGCGACGCCAGTGCGGCGGCCACTATGTCTGCGACGCCGCCTGCACTGCACCACAGACCTTCAACGATATCTTCACATGACATGCTGGCGAGAGGAGTTGCCGACCCAGCTGCATAAGATATTGGGCGGTTCATATGTCCATGTTTGGTGCCAGGATGCCCAAAACATTTGCTTGCCGCCTGACCTGAGTTGAGGAGCGTCTGCCACAGCGACGCGCCGCCGCCGCCGCCGCCGGTCGCCAGCGCGGCCGCGGCCTTTGCAAAGGCGCCCATCGCCGCCGCCTGCCCACCACCACTGCCGCCTGAAGAGCTGTTATTAGCGCCGCGGCGGGCTGTGCTGTCCAGCAGCGGCCGCGCCGCCTCGCAGTCGACGAGGCTGCCGGTGTCTGAATCCACGAAGACCGCCGTGCAGGGACGCTGCGTGATGTTGGCGCCCCGGAACTGCACCGCCTGCTGGCAGAAGAAGGGCACGCAGGCAGCCGCAGGAGTGGCGGGGCAGGCCGCCGCGTCGCACGGATTGTGCGCGCACCGCACGCCGGGGCGGGTGGTGCCACACGGCACCTCCCCTGGCACTGCGGCAAAAGGTGCAGAGGTCACTGACAGTACGACCTTGAAACAAATGCACTAGCCAAGTGGCTGGCAGTCGATGAACAAGAAGCACACGAAACTTCGCTTGCAACTTGCTGAGACGAACCAGTCCTGGTACTGCAACCGGCGCTGCCTGACATCATGAGCTTGCCATCGCTATGCACCTGTCGGGCCTGGCCAGTCTCTGAGGCCACGTCTGGTCGCAGCGCTGCCATTGCTGCTGCCGCCGCCGCCGCTCTGCAGATAGGCCCCGCACAGCTGCAGGTCGGAGGCTGACGCCGTCTGCAGCACGTCGCGCGTCATATTGTGCAGCAGCTCCGCGGTGTCTCCGGCGTAGATCTGCCAGGTCACAGATGCAATCGACAATCATTTCAATTGCCGTGAGGTGAATTCGGCTGGTGGCAGGTCCTGGAAACAACATTTCAGCGGCGTCGAAGCTGTTGAGGGAACATGCCTTGACCACTTGCTGTGCGCTGAGCCGGGGCCGACTCACCCGCGACTGGGAGTGGTCCGGGTGCACCAGGCCGTAGGCGAGCAGCAAGGCGCTCATGAGCACGATGGGGCTCAGAATCTCTGCCAGGGTGCTGCCCCACGAACGCGTCTTCAGGAGCCATTGCCGCCACAGCAGCGCCTGCATAAGCAGCGCAGCGCTATAGTCGCTTGACTGACCTTGCAGATACGTCCAATTTTGTCTTGGTGGACAAGCCGAACGCATGTTGTCAGCCACCCATGGCAGTCATAGCCGCGTCATGCCAGCGTGACGCCAGAACATGCCTTCAGCTGCTGAACACCCAGCTGCCAGCCCGTCGCAGCGGGACTGGAGGTATCCTCCATGTCCTCTGCTTCTCTCGGCATGCTGCCTACTTTGATGCGTCACAGGCCATGTGCATGCCTCGCCGCGCCGGATGGCGCTCCCGCGATTTGGTGGCGGTGCGCTCAGTTCAGGCTAGAGCTGCAGGCTGGGTGAATTCCGCAATAGAATGACGTGAAGTTACAACCAACTTTGAAGGCAAATCAGGCCGCGAGTTCTCAAATACCGGTAGTCGCGGGGACTGCCATGCACCCAGTCGAATGTCGTCTCTGCTCAGGTTCAGCCAAGCTGGCTAGACAGAGAAGTCCACCACCGTTGTTGCAAAACGCACATCAAAAGCTGCAGGAATTACAGCACCTTCTCTCGGCTTCCTCTCGAGAGTGCTCAAATTCCCAATCCACCTTAAATTCCCAGCAATCCACCTTAAATTCCCAGCAATCCACCTTAGGGCGGGGGCGCGAAAAGGCCCCCTGTGCTGCAACGAGGCTTGCTTGAATTGTGCACTCAGAGGAATCCTGCTGACAGTCCGCTAGCATAGATGCACTAGACTCGAGTGTCCGCCGCTCCGGGAGATATGCTAGATCGGGGCGCGATTTCAGACCGTGTTGTTCCCCAGCACTGCATTGGCAGTCGTCCTGCATTTATCCGCAGCACAGCGCCAGCGGCACACTCAGCAGTCAGGTATGCATCTGCACACCTCCAAAACGTCGACAGACGGCGATCCAGACCTCTGCCAGCAGACAGCGGATGGCACAGCAGGCGGCCAGCCGCGAGGCGGCAGCAGTGGGCGCCCTGTACGTCCAGCAGCGCAGCGGCAGGCAGCCCAGACGACAGATCACCGCAGCAGGGCAGGAGTGATGGTGCTTCAGGGCTCGCGAAGGACACTTGGTCGCTACTTCAACTGCAGATCAAAAAACTAGACGGTGCGGCGGCGGCCTGCGGCGGACTGCGGTTGGCACACATACCATATGATGGCTAGTGCAACGTAGTTGGAACGAGCTGGCTTGTTTCTCCTCACGCAGGACAATGGGCGAAATTCTGCCCAATGGTCCTGCTGTTCTTCTTCATGGCAGGTATCGTGCATGTGAGAGATCATGAGCGTGTGTGACGGTGCATGCCTTTGACCCGTGTGCGTGTACAACACATGAGTCATGCGGTGCACTGATGGAAAATTTTCTTGGTCCGACAGTTGTCAACACTATCATCGACAGGTGAGTGTACTCGAGCAGCACATCGCAGTGCCTCGCATGAACGGCTGCCAATCTACCATGCATGGCGTCGCCTCGGTGTCAACACCTCAGAATGAGCAATGCCACGATGCTTCAGTACTCTTGACGCGTACTGGACTGCAGCCTGAAGGACTCGCTGGTCATCACAGCCGTTGGGGGCAGCACGGCAGTCATACCCTACCTCACGGGTGAGACTCTGGTGCTCGTGTGCCATCGAGTGAAGCATCTATGTGCACTTCGCACAAGCGTCGCATACATCCCGCGTAGTGTGCGCAGGCGGCATCCAGGCGCCGTTCCGCTCGGGGGCGGCAGCGTCCTGTGATGCGATGTCTCAACGTTGTGTGACACCCCTTTAAACATCTGAAACCGCAGTGTATGCGGTGCTGCCGCTGTCGCTGGCTTTCCTGGTGCTGTTCTCCTTCGGCTCGCAGCGCTTCAGCCGCGCGACGCTGTTCTACGTCATCATCAGCACCTTCCTGACCTTCTTCGTGGCTTTCGCGCTGCTGTACCCCCACCACCAGGTGCTTCCATTACCTCCACTTGCATGCTAGGTCAGACGCGGGCATGATTGCATTTTCCTATCAGCAGATGGGCATTTTGCGCTGCTGCCGCACTCGTCAGTGACCGGCATGGCAGAGCTTGCTCTTCCCGCATATCCATGGCTCGAGCTGATTGGCATATATGAACGAGCTGAGGTGATCCCTCACCACAATGTGACGGCCTGCGGCGCAGGCTCTGCACCTGCACATGTTTGCGGACGGCCTGCAGACGTGGCTGCCAAGCGGCCTGGCGGGCTTTGTTGGCATGATCCGCAACTGGATGTTCACGCTGTTCTACGTATCGTCCGAGCTGTGGGGCGACATCGTGCTCAGCCTGCTCTTTTGGGGCCTGGCCAACGAGACCACGACGATGCACGAGGCGTCACTGCTGTACCCGCTGTTTGGCGTCGGCGCCAACATTGGCCAGGTGGGCAGGGGTTAGGGTTCAGGACGCCCAACACGCGCCAGCTTGGACGCCTGTCTTCTTGTGCTGTGTCAGGGCGAATGTGCATGACTGTGGAGCTGCTGTGCTGTGTCAAGGCGATGTGCATGATTGTGGCGCTGCCAGAAATCGCATCATGCAGGAATTGCAGCATCCTTTGCAATGGGTGAAACTGTAAGGGACAGCATCGTTGACTTGGGGGGCTGTCATGCAGGCGTCAGCGGGCAAGCTGCTCGGGGTGTTCACGACACGCACAGCGGGACGCCTGAGCTTTGCCGGCCAGCTGCAGGTGTGACTTGTGGCCAGCTGCCCCATGCAAACATGCCTGCGCCGGAAACGTTGATCAGGTGCCCTACTCAATGCTTATCAGGAAGCCCACCAGGGTTTAGCCGAGTCGAGCGTAACTCAACTTTGGTATGTAACAAGATCTTGTGCAGAAGCAGCACATATGCATGCCAGACCGATGCAGACCTCGTACGATGCCTGCTGCAGGTGACCATGGCGTTTGTGGTGGCGTGCGGCGCGGCCATCATGGGGCTGCATGCCTACATCGTGCACCAGTTCCCGCAGCAGCGGGTGCCATCGGAGGTGGTGGCCAAAGCAGAGCGCCTGGCACAGCGCAAGCGGCTGCAGCAGCGGCAGCGGCGGGCGGTTGGCAGCGCGGACGCCGCATCCAGCAGCGCAGGTGCGGTGGCAGGCGAGCACACCAGGGGCGCTTTGTTGCGAGAGGTCCAGGCGGGTATGCCGATCATCATTGACAGCACAGCAAGCAATGGAGCTGGACAGGGGACGACAGCAGCATCAGCGAATACATCAGGACAGAAGGCTGCCAGACTGATGTTGCTCCACCGCCGCCGGTGACCACCACAGATCGTGTGCATGCCACTGTACATCAGCTTGCGACCGCTGGCGTTTTCAACAACATCGTGCAGACGCCAGCTTGGACGAGGAGCTCCAAGCGAGGCGCCACAGCGCAGGCAGCGGCAGCAGGGGCGCCACCAGCAGCGGCAGCCACGACGCGTCGACGCCAGGTCCGCAAGTGGAGCTCGCCGCCGCGGCAGAGCAGTCGGCGCCGGAGAAGAAGAAGTTGACAGTGCGGGAGGCATTTCACTTCCTGGCGGCCAGCAAGCAGGTCCGGTGCCTGGCGCTCATGGCCATGGCGCAGGGTATCTCCACTAACCTGCTGGAGGTGAGCCTCCCAGCACTCATCTGGTGTCAATTATGCTATGAAGGGCGGAATGAGACCAAGAAGGGCCCTGACACTGATGTATTGCTGCCGATAGATTGCTGCCGACCTCGGCCAGGGGTAGATTCCTGCCGCATGATGTGTCGGCGTGTCAGCAGCCTGTGGGGTTTCGAGGAAGCAGAACACATGTCGCCGGCGCTGCAGGTCGCGTGGAAGAACCACCTGCACATGCTGCACCCGTCGCCGGCAGCGTACGCGGCCTTCATGGGGAACGTGGCGATGTGGACAGGCATCGTGACGGGCAGCCTGATGTTCTGCTCGCCCATCATGTTCGAGCGGCTGGGCTGGCGCGGCGTTGCCGGCATCACGCCCCGCTTCATGACGCTCACAGGTCCGTGCTGCTGCCGCAGAATCTGCCGTGCTGCCTGCCAGGGCAATCTGCACACATGCGAGCACGCATGAAAGGAAAGCACACGCACTTGCGGTGCACTACCATTCATCACGTGGAGCAGTGGGGCACCTTCGAGAAGGAGGCGCTACCAAGCTGTGATGCAAGGGGTTCGGGACTGGTCCCTGCTGTTTGGCTGCAGTTGAGGGGCCTTGCCCACAGCACACCCAAACCTTTCTCGTTGCCGTTCAACTGCAGGCGTGCCGTTCTTCCTGGGCTGCATAGCCTGGAACTACTCGCCGGCGCTGATGGGTTCACTGGGGCCTGCCATGCTGCGCCTCCTCGTCATGTGTGGCGCCCTTCTGCAGGTGCGATTCTGCTGCTCGCTTCACTCAGACGAGCACGGGTTCAATCGTCAGGATTCGCTGATTGGCGCCTGGCACATTCTGACCACTGCCTATTGTGAAGCAAACTGTGCGACTAGACTGAGCCCATGCGCAGGTGTCAAGCATCAGTGCCAGGTTCAGCATGTTGAGGTGCAGATTGTTTCTAAGCACATGCACCAAGTTCAAGCGTATGTACACGTTCAAATGTGTTTGATGCAGGTGTTCAGCAAGGGCGCCAAGTTCAGCATGTTCAAGCCGGCCGAGGAGATGGTGTACATCGGGCTGGACGAGGAAAGCCGCACCAAGGGCAAGGCGGCCATCGACGTGGTGGGCGCGCAGACCGGCAAGTCCATCGGCTCTGTGCTGCAGCAGGCGCTGCTGCTCGCCACCGGCGGCGTCATGGCCGGTGCGTGGAAAGCTTCAGTCGGGGCGCCGCCTGGCGCCGTGCCGGTAGGGTGTGTGGTGTGTTGTCCTTCGGCTTGGTGTGTGGCGTTTTGGCGCCGCATTGGCGACCCCGTGCCAGCCGAGTTCTCAGCCAATGCACGTAGGCATCATGTATCGGCTGCAGTCGCCAGGACCCTTGACGCAGGAGCAAGTTTCCATGCGTTTCCATGATGTGCAGGCACGTTGCCGATCATGGGCATCGCCTACTTCTTCATGCTGCGCAACTGGAGTGGCGCCGTCGACAACCTCGCCGAGTACCAGGTGCAAGCAGCTCTGGCGCCAAGCCTTTGCTTGGTCTGCCTGTAAAGCGTGCGTCGGTCCCTTCTCAAAACAAGAGATTGTGCCGCTGCAGGCCGGGCTGTAGAACTCTAGGATGTACCGTTGTTGACCGAACTTCCTAATCTGTGGCGCAGGAGAGCGTCGAGTATGTGGCGGATCATCTAGGGGAGCTGTCAGACGCAGACGATGATCCCGCAGAAGAGGGCACACCTGGCAGCCTAGCTGCGCCGGCGAGGCAAGGCGGGCCAGGGCCGCTGCCGGCATGAGGCCACTTTGCGAATGAATCTCTTCTACGCCTGACGCCCATGCGTGTGGACATTGAGGCGGCAGCGCCGCCCCCACCTGTTACGAGAGGGGGCGCCATGTCAGTCGACAAATTAAAAGTACGGAGTCCGCTGAAAAGTAAGAGTAGTCTGTGAACGTGGGAATATGAGGAGCTTCACCAATACAGTTCCAGCGCCTATCCAATCATGTGCTCACGAATATTTGTATGTGTATGCAACTGTGCCGAGGCGGTTGAGCACCAGCAGTCCAGAGTCATGCACTGCGGCGTTGCGGCGGCCGCCATACATCCTAACCTGGCCTCTGCGGCGCCGTGTTTGCGGCGGCGACGTGTGGGCTTCTGATCGAGATGGGCGTGCCACGATGGTGAATGCAGCCACAGACTGTTTCTGACCTGCGCTTGAGAAGCCCAACTGGGATGAGTGACAGCTGGCATGACTGATAGCTAACCTACCACTCGGCTTTCATTGGGAGCTCGCAGGGGCGGCACATTTCAGCTAGATCTGCTGTCCAGGTGCTGGAGGCGATATTGTGGTTGCAAGTAGAGCTGAGAGGTGGTGTGATTTGATTCGTCGCGACGTCGCGTTGCTACAGTTGACGCTGCCCCGGAGAAGAAGTTGCACGCAGTTTTGGCAGTTGAGACTTGTTTGCAGTACTACTGACCTTGCGATTGGTCCGCTTTGCTTTGTCTGTCTCGGCGTTGATATGACCTCTCGTGCTTGTCCCGAAACGTGGTGCTAAATGGTTCAACCAACCAGCCTCCATTCAGATCAGGTGGGTGTTGCAACGTTGACGCTGTATCAGCAGCACGCTTCCCATTCCTACACCACGTCAGTCATGTCGGATGAATGCTTGGGTCATTTGGACAGGAGACCCGCCACTCGCATTTGCAGCTTGTCTGCACAACCAGCTCAGCTACTCCGACCTCAGCTCTGCAAGCTTGCGTGTTCCGCAGCACGCCACGCTTCTGCACATAACTGGCATGCAAGGGGGGTTCGGAGGCTGCAAGCAGCAACCTGATGCGAGTGTGTGATTGTGCTGCACCAGCAGGTTCCCACGGCGGCGGGCCTTCAACCACGCCGGAGTGTGATCAGCAGGGAGGCTGGCGAGCGCATGCGAGTAGCCAAACGGGCGTTGAGAAAGTTGACAGACAGCGGCGCTGCAATGGGACATGACAGCAGCGGGCGTCATGGCCAGCCGCTGACGGCGCGGCGAGGCGGCAGCATCGGCGCGCCAAAGCTCTCATCGCTCCTGGCATTTGCCACATGCCTGGTGCTCGGCAGCTGGGCGCCTCCTGCGGCGGCATTGCAGGCGCCCATTACCGTCAACCACCCAAAGGTGGCCACCGCTGCCCTGCCGTGCATGTCGCTCTGGGCGCATGCATCTGACAGCTCTCCACATACACCTGCTGCGCATCAGCCACCGTCTGCTGCGCAAGCATGTCCAGGCGGACATGCTTTGCGCGGCAGGCCGCGCGTGCCAGTGTGACGTGGATACACTTCGCGCCGCTGCTGGGAATGCTTAGCGTGAACAAGTACATGTCGATGCGGCGCAGATTTACGTAGCGCCGCTGCCGTCGATGCTCAATACCGACACGCTGTACAACTATGACGTGCGGCGCTTTTTCACGCAATTCGGCGCCCACCCCAATGGCGTCTGGTCAAACCCCATAGGTGCGTGTCCCTCTCCACCTGCCTGGATGCTCTGCCGCAGTGACAATCGTGTTGGCTGCATGGGACGTCACTGTTCTCCCTGAAGCGTGAGGTACTTCGATCTGGTGTCCCGCAGGCGACTATGTCACAGAGCGGGACGACATGGAGCTGCACAACACCTACATGTACGGACTGGACGTGCTGTTCCACAGGTGCGCCAGACTTTCTAGTGGCCGTTATTCAAGTCTGCTGGTGTCAGACCGTGAAAGAGCTGCATGTGGCGGTCGAGAGCCCCCCTGCGACAAACTCGGGCCGCAGACGCTGCCACCGTTTTGGCCTGCGCCCGCAGGACAGCAGCCAGTCTTACCCGGCACAGCCCTGCATACGATGGACAGTGCGTGCTTCAAGTGCTTCAAGCTGTTGGCGATGCCCCTGACGACGCAGCCTGACCGTGCTCAACGCCGCGTGACCGCAGGCAGCTGCTGCAGAGCCCGCTGCGGGTGCACAGCGCCGCGGAGGCGGACGTCGTGTTCCTGCCCATCTACGCGGATCTGGGCTGTCGGCTGAGCCAAGAAAATGCCAACGACAAGGCGGCCTGGGCCGCCGCGACCGACGCCTTCTGGGGCACCTTCGCCAACAACTTTCCCGACGCGGACAAGAAGCCGCACTTTGTCGTCACCGGCAGGTGGGCGTGCATGAACTTTCATCGTGAGGGTTTCACAGTTTGCTTTGATAACGACGGTGGCGCAGCTCCGGCGGCTGCAGCCGCCCAGGCGCGCAACAACGTGAGAGCACAGCGCCTGAGCCGTGTTCAAACTGGAGAGTGCAGGCGGGAGGCGGAGAACATGGGCTACTGCGGCATCGAAGGCCAGATGTATGGCAAGGTGAGCCCCTGTCATTCCTATGCTTGCTCACCCCAACTATCGCCTCAGCAGCCTCCTGCCTCAGCGATGGTCACGATTTGCGAGATGAGCTCCCGCCAGCAATGCATCGTTGCCCTGTGCTGCCCTGCAGGTCACGGCCTGCAACTTCCTGTGCCACCCATACGCCAAGAAGCTCATCATGCTGACGGTGGAGGTACCAGACTTCTTATGCAGCTTCCTTGCCATGAACGTGCCTCGCCGCATGCTTGATGGGTTCTTGTGTACTCACATGGAGATTGTGCTTGCTCCTTCACGCGTTCCTTCGCGTTCCTTCTGATGATGCACATGGGTCAGGCAAATATGTAGAAGCCAGTGACATGGCATGTGAAAAGCCAGTGACCATGCGCAATCAGCAAAGTTTCAGCCTCTATTCCCCGCTGCAGGTGTTCACCGGCAGCCTGGACAGAATGGAGGCGAAGCCGCTGCGGCCCAACAGTGTGACGGTGCCATGGCCGGGCCACTGGCACTTCCACCTGGGGTCACTCTACTTCCAGCAGCCCTTTGACGCGGAGGCGCACAAGGCAGCGCGCCAGTACCTCGCCATGGAGTCGCTCAAGGTGGACAGCAGCTACCAGTGCCTCCCAGCCATGCGCAAGTTTCGTGACTCCCATCAGATGCTTCTGCCCGGGCTCCTTACACAGGAAAACCTGTTGCCAGGCTGCGCCCCAAGCCAGCCATCAAGTGCGCTGGACGGGCGCCAAACGTTGCAGAGCCGTTGGAGCTCTCCAAAACCATTTCTTTCGCATGTGCGCAGGTGCGGCTGCCGCTGCGGGAGCTGCTGTACAAGAACTGTATGGAGCGGCCGACGGCGTGCCTGCACTACGAGCCCAAGGGCCGCATCTCCCAGTTCAACCAGTCCGAGATCTACGGCATCATCAAGAGCGCCTGGTGCGCGCCGCGTTTCCGCTGCCGCCGCCTCTGCAGCAGCTGCACAACCTGTATCCTGCCTGGCCCTGCTCTCACACACTGCCGCAAGGTCTTCCATTCCTGTGCCGGTGTGGCTGCAGCCGCATCTTCCAGACCCCTGCAGCAACCGCCTGTCTTGCGGCGTAGCCCCTTTCTTTACGCTGCCAGGTACTGCATCCAGCCGCCCGGCGACGGGCCCAGCTGGCACCCGACGATGGACTGCCTGGCGGCTGCGGCTCCAGCCCAAAATCCAGCCACACTGCAGCAGAAGCACACCATTCTCAACAGCCCTTGTGGCTGCCTGGCAGCCGCTGCTGCCCAAACCCTGATGACCATGGTCCCACTCTCCTTTGTGGCACTGCAGGTACTGCATCCAGCCGCCGGGCGACGGGCCCAGCCGGCACGCGACGATGGACTGCCTGGCGGCGGACACGATGCCGGTGTTCTTCGATCCGCACCTGACAGCCGTCATGCCCTTCTCCGACGTCGTCGACTTTGCCGAGTTCACAGAGTACATCGACCCCGAGGAGTTGCAGGGCCAGCAAGCCAACGCCATCGACGTCATCCAGGTGCGGTTCAGCAGCCTCGCCTGTAGCCCATTTGCAACGTCACCGAGCACCGCCCTCTCCCCTCGAACCTGGCGTCCCGCGGGTGACGGCCACATGCTGCCGCCACGGGCTCAGATCCAATGCTGCCCACCATCAGCCTGTCGTGCATGCTCAGTGGACGTTGCTGCATGGATCGATGCGAAATTTGCCGTGTGAACTGTTGCGCAGATCACAGGCAGAGTCAACACAGAGTCTGGCAATGGAGCGATGTGTCGTTCAGAAATGGCTTGGACAATTCAATCTGCCGCAGGCGGCGTTCACAGCGGGAAGGGCGCCGGGCAAGGCAGCGAGCCTGCCCCAGGTCAAGCACCTGCCGATGAGGTTGGATCACTGGTCTTCACACAGGACTTGATCTTGCACACACAACCCAATAAATGAAATGCAGGCGGCGTTCACGGAAGCAAAGGCGCTGCGCAAGGCGGCGCGGCTGCACCAGGTCAAGCACCTGACACCGCAACGACAGTTTCAATCGCCTCGCTTCACAGTATCTGAGCTCCACATGATCACAGGCGGCGTTCACGGAGGAGAGGGCGCTGCGCAAGGCGGCGCGGCTGCACCAGGTCAAGCACCTGTTCCTGTACGCGCTCAACCCGGAGCACTCGCTCGTCCGCTGGGACGAGGCCTACAGCGTGCACCCCCTGGACGACGCCTTCACGGCGTCCATGAAGGCGCTGTTGCGCCGCGCCTGCGAGCTCGGCTTTGACGGCAGGTGATGGATCGGGCGAGGGTTCAGGCTGCAGTACAAAAGGTATTAGGTTTTGCACCCTTAGAGGTCGCCTTCACCGCCTCCATATACGGCGCTGCTGGGCCGCGCCTGCAAGTTGGGGATCCATGGCAGGTGAGGGTTTAGGCTTCAGAACTTGGGGTGCACAACGTTGCCTACGTCGATGAAGGCGCTGCTGCGCCGCGCCTGCGAGCTGGGCTGCCCCGGCAGGTGGCTCTGTCTCAGGCAATGTCTGCGGCGGTTTACATTGATGCGGACCGCCCTTGTGCTCCACAATGTCGATGGTCACACCAGTTTGGTATCCGCTTCGCAGCGCCGGCAGGGAAGGATGCATTCTCAAGGCTCCGGAAAGGGTTGTGTGTTCACCAACACGCAGTACCAACGTGCAATGTAAATGAGAGTCATTGGCGCGCCTGGCAGGTGCGACTCTGCGGAGGCCGGCCGCAGCAAGGCGCGCGGTACGGCGCCCAGCGCGGCGCCGGTCGGCCTGCTGCGCGCCGAGAGCGGCGGCGCAGGCGGCGAGGCTGTGGGCGCAGCCGGCGCCCAGCCGCAGGGCGGCGGGCAGCAGCAGCAGGCGCAGCAGCCAGAGCAGCAGGCACAGCAGCAGCGACAGCTCCCGGAATCGCAGGCGCAGGTGCAGCCGCAGGCGGAGGTGGAAGACAGCCGACCGCAGCTGCAGGCGCAGGCGGAGGCCAGCAGGCCGCAGCCGCAGTCACAGGCCGGCAGTGGCTCGGTCGGGGCAGGCGCCGGGGCGGCGGCGGCGGCCTCGGTGCGGCAGCAGGAGCAGTCGTGGGACGACGCCAAGACAGGCCAAGAGGTCAATGCGGGCGGCGCTGGCGCCGGTGTCACGAGCTCGGGCATGTTCCACCACAGCAGCGGCGCCAGCATCAGCGGAGGCGGCGGCGGCGCTCTGTTCGCCGGCGGCGGCGGCAGCGGGTCGTCCCTGGTGGGCGGCGCAATGGACGCCCTCAGAGCGGGTGAGGAGGAGGAGGAAGACGAGCGGGACATTCAGACGGTGCTGCCGCCTCACGTGCGTCCGCACCACGCGGGCGGCGGCGCCGTCGGGGCGCGGCAGCTGCTGCGCTGGGCGCTCAGAGGCTGAGCCGTGACTGGGCATAGCACCTGCCTAGCAGGCCTTGGTGGGGAAGTGCACGAATACGGGCCTGGCGATAGAATTGCTGCGCTGCGAATGCACCTGCTGTAGAAGCGAGGTAGTATCATCGTTTGACGAGTTGCACAACTGAAGCGCCACAAGCGGAATGTTGGTATCCAGAAGCGTAGGAAGCCTGGCATTTTGTTGATCCCGCCGTGACTGATTCGCCAGATCTAGAGGTAGTTGGAAGACCACAAGGTGGCTGGGACCAGAAGTTACATTTCGTGAAAGAGCGATAAGCATGCAATGCCGTCAGGAATCCCTCGAACGGTCAGTTGGTACAGGAATTCCAGCAGCCGCCTAACTCCACAAGTTTTAAATGCCTATGCTCCCGACTTTTCAACGGTCGGCTTCAGAAGCAAGTCAGCTGCCTACAGCAATCGCCTGCTGCACAATGGGCTCTGTGACATTCTGCGCATCCGCATGATGCCTCGGCGAGCCGCATGCGCTGCCGCCGGCACCGGACTGCTCTGCCGGCACAGCGCCGTCCGTCGCCTGCCGCGCCTTGCTGCCGACGTCATGGCTGGAAGCTGCAGGCTCGCCGGCAGCCTCTGCGCCTGCTCCACCGCCGCCGCCGTCCCGATCGGCAGCCTGCTCCGCCGCGTGAAACAGCGCCGCTCCCGCCACGCTGGCGTGCATGCCCGCCTACGGCGGCGGCAGCTCCAGTGCCATGGCCTCGTCTGCGGGCTGCTGGGTGATTGGCTTTGGCGGCGCGTCCAGCACCTGCCCGGCAAGAATGACAGAGTTCAAACAGCAGCGTGCAACAGCTGCCAAGGCTTTTGCTGTCATGTGACATGTAGCAGACTGCTGCTATTCCATTGCCAAACTGTTCAGAGTGTCTGAGATGCCACAGTTTTTGCGGACTTAAACCCGTGAGTGCGCTCGAATTGCATGAGAGCAAACGCTGCAGGGACACAGATGGTGCCAGCTGTGGCGGCAGCAGCAGCCGGGGGGCGCCGGGTGCGCACCTCTGGGGGCACAAACGGCAGCGTCTCCGCCAGCAGCTGCGTCACACTGGTGGCGTGCTTCAGCGCGCCGTCCACCGCGTTCTTCCACCTCGAACCACCCTGCGCCACACATATGAAGTGGTCAGGCCTGCAACACCCACGTGCTGACAGCACGACCCGTGGTGGAGTGGTTGCACATCGACAGCAGCCTGAAAGCCGCCAAACAACCTGGGCAACAGCCAATCAAAGTGCAGCACGGCAGCTTTGGCATCATGGACGTCAGCATCACCCAGCCAGAAGCCCGGCGAAGAGTGGTGGGCGGGAAGTTCCAAACGAAAAAGCCAATCCAGAGGCCCACCGTCTCGCCGAAGAACAGCTGCAGCAGGGGCGCCGTCATGGTGCGCACGCCGGGCACGACACTGCCGTCGGGGCGCGTGCCCCACCGCCCCAGCTGCGAGTCCGCAAATGCCGCATACCGCTCCATCACCTGCGCAAGCAGCAGCGCATCGTGGGGCTTCCAGGGTCGGCGAGTGCCGCTCCACGTTGCAATGGTCGGCGCAGGGCGAAAGATGCCGCTGTTCCATGCAATGGCACCGCTGCACAGGTGCCCCTCCCCTGAGACAACTGCAGCCGTTCAAAGCCCCAAGAAGGCCCAGCTCATGCTGCCCGCTGATCTGGCAATCAGCCCCCATGGTGGCAGCAGTCATCGGCACTGCATCTTGCGATACTGTGCATTGTTCTGTGTTCTGCATTGTGCATCGTGCGTTGTGTTGTGCCCACCTGGCGGCGGCTGGCGGCGGCGTTTGCCTCGGCGCCAAACACCGCCCGGTCCGCGTCCGCGAAGCAGTCCCAGGGACGCTTCCAGGCCGCGCGCCCGATCATGACGCCGTGAGCGCGCGCGCCCTCCGGCTCCGCCACCAGCACCTGCAGCGCCTCCGCCGGCGTGCCCACCTGCGCCCCGGGATTGACGCTTGTCAGCACAACATTCCCGTCAGCGCAGCAGCGCAAAGCAACAGCGTGGCAGCACACAGCGCGCCCTCTGGCTGCACCGCCAGCACCTGCAGCGCCTTTGCCGGCGAGCCCACCTGCAAGCCCCGCGAATGACGTCAATCAGCCATCGCGCACAGCCTGCAGCATCAGACATCCGGCTGCCTCGTGGCCTGCGCATCCTCGGGCTCCGCCGCCGGCACCTGCAGCGCCTCCACCGGCGTGCCTACCTGTCGCCCTGGAACAATGCCTGTCAGCCCCGGCTGTCGACGGAGCAAGGGCCTCGCGTGAGTAGAAGCCACATGCAGATACAGCGTGATGTGTTCTGAGAGATGAGATGACAGGTGAAGCAAACAAGAAACTCGCCTGTCCGTTGACACTGAACTGGAGGTGCGGGAAATCGCGCCGCAGCGCAAAGGCCCAGCCGCGCCGCAGCGGCGGCACCGACCGGTTCTTCGCGGGGTCCAGGTCCAGGATCGCCTGGCGCACAAGCTTTCACTGTTCATTCAACCTTGTACCCGTAATGGAAGCATAGCTGCTCGACAAGCAGCACAAAGATTCAGCCAGCTGAGTATTTGCAAAGGCAGCGCTTTCTGAGCAAAGCTCTACAACGAGAGCTATACTGTGTTTGATACCTTGCGGCAGTGCACCACGAAGTGGCGCACAGGGGATCCCTCCGACACCGTACGCACAAAATGGCACAGCTGCTCGTAGGTGTCCACGTCGTCGACGCCTACATCGATTGATATAGTGTTGTTTTGCACATATCTTCCGCCATTTGGCGGTGGGTACATTGCGATGCCGTGGCTTTACTCCGGCCAAGGTTCGCAGGCATTTGCAGGCTGCTGCTTGCGAAGCGGCTGCGCCCACACCGGTTGTTGTGAACAACTTGCGCAGGTGCTGGATCTCGCCCTTAAGGAACTGCGCCGGATGCTGATGCCGGCATCGGCCGGTGCCACCCTCCTGACACAACGGGGCAGACTGATAAACCCACCTAATCGGCACTTGACAGTAATGGGGATGTTGGTGACCGCCGCCATGGCCGCGCAGCACTCCGCCACCAGCTGCGGGTTCGCCATTAGGGCCGCGCCAAAGCAGCCCGCACCCGCCACCCTCGAGCTGCAGTCCAAACCATTGAGTCACCACCAAACGACAACCGAAATGCGCCAGCGGTGGCTGATGAGCGGATGTTCATGGCACAGTCGTGAATATGCATATTTGGTGACTTGGATGTGCGCTCACGTGCTGCGTGCTGCGCTGACGTGCTATGTGCTGCGATTACGAGCTTGAAAAATTTTCATTACGGGTTTAACACCTGGGGCAGCCGCAATTCAGGTTGATCTCGTCATAGCCATAGCGGTCGACAATCTTTGTTGCGGCCGCCAGATCTGCCGGATTCGAGCCGCCCAGCTGGCACACGATTGGGTGCTGCTCCGGCGGGAACCAGAGGAAGCGGTCCGACTGCGGGCAAGACCAAACAGGACAACTCAATTGCTGCATCCGTCTGGTCCTGTCAAGCGCAATAACATAATAGAAACAAGCAGAGATGACAAATGTCACGCATGGTGTGCACACCTGACTGCACCACACAGATGGTCAGTGTCAACAGGGGGTCAAGATGAGGCTGGGAAAACTGAGCGATGCATGCGCACGTTTGGATTGAATATGAGCGTCTTGTCTACCACCATCTCGGTGTACAGCCAAGTGTTCCGCGAGATCAGTCTGCACAGCTGCCGGAAGTAGACGTCCGTCTGGCCCATCCTTCAGGGCAGACAGCCGCTGCTGGTCAGCAACGAGAATAGCGAGAGCTGCCATCGGGCACATGCGGTGTCATGGCCACTGCCGCACTTGCCGAAACGGTGCGCATGGGCATTATAATTGCAACCCTATAGTGTGTGCTGTAGGTTCAATGTGTTGCACATGCCACTATGCATGCCACAAGCACGATTGGGGGTGCTATCGCCAACAACGCTCACATCGGTGCGACGCTGAGCAACTGCGGCGGCAGCGCCGCCGGCTGCCCTTCCATGGCTGCTGACGCAAAGATGCGAGTCGTGGCACAACACAAGTGCTTATGAGTGCGACGTGACGCTGGAAACAAGCACGAAACCCGACGGCCACTCTGCTGCAGCAGACGCGTTTGGCACAGCGATGCTCTCAGGCCCTGCATCTACCAAGATCGCGAGTGTGCGTGGTAACAGCTCTGTCACACGTTGCTGAGCTTGCTTCAAGCGCTTCGTAGTACAGAAGCAAGCTCTGCATCGCCATCGCATGCATCGCTGCTCTGCGACGCCTTGCTGCCGTTTCCCGCGCTGGTTGCCCCCAGGACACTTCATTGCGCACGATAAAAGGTCGAACCGAGAGTCTCCCAGTACTTAGCCAGTACTTAAGCCTAGTTCATGCGCGGTCCCCGTATATGCGACACGCATGCTCCTTTGCGCGAAAGCGCCCCGCGTCGCCTGTGGTTCCTCCGAAGCGCCGAAAATCGGCGACGCGCGTCGGCTTTCATAGAGGTTGCCGTTGTCCGCTGGGCGGGCGGTGAGTCCGCAGTTTGTCGATCTCGCCTCTCGGTGCACGGGTGCGGTGCACGGGCGTTCCGTGCCATGTCGGAGTCACTTCAAGAGGCCAGAGTGAAGCGCCTCAGAGTGCGGCGGAGTGCGCCGAGTCGTTTGCAGATCGGGAGTGGCGACCATGCGCGCACGTGCCGT
>JAABUL010000489.1_pt1 | contig 84083 bp, 145 predicted proteins | sample 5559151 | NCBI WGS metagenome assembly JAABUL01 (sample SAMN10711876, study PRJNA513368) | rock metagenome | isolation source: Antarctica rocks | place: Antarctica: Victoria Land, Pudding Butte sud
AGCGCTCAGGAAGGCTTTTATAAAAAGGTTAAAACAAAGGAGGCCTGTGGCGTTCCTTTTAAACAAGGCTCAAAGGCCTCCTTTGTTTTAACCTTTTTGAAAGAGGGAAGCGCTCAGGACGCCTTTTTAAAAAGGATACAACAAAGGAGGCCTGTGGCGTTCCGTTTTAAACAAAGCTCAGAGCCTTTCGGGCGTCACTGGCCTCCTTTGTTTTGACCTTTTTTGAAGAACGTGATGAGGAGGAAGCCATTTCAATAAAAGCTCAAGGACCGCTTCGAAGACTGCAAGTGTCCCATGTCTGAAAAGGCGCCAGAGGCCTCCTGTGTTTGCTGAACAACACACGGGAATGATGCGCACAAGATCAATGAACATGTTCGTGCTTTGGGGCCATCTCCCCCTCCACGCCGAGTCCCAACGTCTCCGCCGGCTGGTCCATGTGCCACGCCTTGAACGGATCATAGAAGGCAAAATGAAAATTTGCATTTTGCCCTCTATTTTGTGTTTTGTGTTATACATGTAGCTGATGAATTTGGGTGCTCAGCGGCATCAGCGGCAGCAAGCACAGCATGCCAGGCCCCACCTTGACGGCGCCCTCGTCGCCGACGATGAGGTGGCGGTTGCCGCAGGTGTCGAAGCGCGCCAGATTTTGTGCATCGTTGTGGAAGCCCGCGTAGCGGCGTGAGATGGCGCCGTCGCTCTCGTTCCACTCCACCAGCGTGCTGCCGACGCCCGCGTCGCCGACGCCACAGGAGAACAGGCGCGTACCGTCCGGGCTGTACTGCATGTGCGTCCACCAGGTGCCTGCAGGATCATCATGCGGGGACTCTGTATAACAAAGCATGATATTTGACGTCTCCACTAAGGCAATAGAGCATCTCCTCTTACGGCTCCTCTTTCACACAAGGACGAGCTGCTGCTCGGCATCTCGGCTCACGAAGTGCAATGCGCACATCACTCCAGACTCTCGTGCTGACCAGATTGCTCTCCGCACGTCACTCCGTACTCTCTTGCTGAACGAGGCGCAGCCTGCCGAGACGCAGCACAGTTTCGTTATTGAACAAAAAATGAACAAAAGTTGCCGGGGGCGCGCACCCTTGGCGCTGTAGTCGACCACGGCGGCGACCTGGCCGTCCTTTGTGCTGGTTTCTGTTTCATTTTCTCATATGCATTGCGGGGGAAACAAGCACACCCTCGGCGCTGTAGTCGACAACGGCGGCGACCTGACTGTCGTACAGCCAGGCCTTGATGCGGCCGTCGCGCCCGGTGGAAAAGACGAAGCAGATGTTGCCCTTCACGTGCGGGCACACCGAGTACACCGGCCCCTCGTGACCTGGCAACAAACGTGGCATCCTTCCTAGAGGTTTGGGCTCTACGGTTTGGACTATGATATTGGGGATCTCCGCCACGCAAGTGTTCGCCGCGCAAGTGTGTCCGCATGCAGTCCCGTCTTGAATGCATCCCTGGAAGGACTGTCCCTCGTTGCGGCTGAAAGGGCATCCACATGCGACTGAATGCCTCACGATTCGAGGGTGCGCGACGGTGACACATCCGGCCCAAAACAATCAAGCAGAGCGCAAAACATTGGGGCACAGTCCTGCCTGCAGCTCGCAGGCAGGGCGCCAAAAGCCTGCACACCTGTGAAGCAGAAGAGCAGCTCGCTGGTGGCGACGGACCAGACCTTGACCTTGGCATCGGAGCCGCCGCTGACCGCGATGAGCTGCGAGTCCAGGTGCGTCAGCGCCAGGTCGTTCACGCCACCCTGCAGGGATTGTTTCTGTATTTGAAGGTGTTGGGGTTTCATGGCACAAAAATCAAGCTGCGAGTCCAGGTGCGTCAGCGTCGTTCACGCCACCCTGCGGGAAATATTCAAAATATACAGAGTCACACATGCGCCGGCCTCGTGCGTGCAGCCTTGCTCGCGTGCAGCTTTGGCTGCTAGCTGCCAAGCACTCGAGCAAGCCATGCCACAAAGCTATGATTAGAAGCAACTGCAGGGCTGGGTGCAAGGCAGAGGGTATGGCAGTAGGCGAAACGGGGCACAGCCTCCCCGGTCATCGGCCTGAGCAAAGCTGCAGCATTAAACCCTACCTCGTGGGCATCGATCTCGGCGCGCGCGCCGCGGACCTGCCCGTCCTTTGGCGACCAGCGGTACAGGTGTATCACGCCGCGCCCCTCACACGCGTGGAACGCCACGCCTGTAGCATGGTAGGTTTGAATGATTCTTTCTTGCTCAAGCGGTGCTGGAGATGTGAGCGGCCGCCAGCGCACACTGCTGATTGTGATCCAATCCCCATGCCTCAGCACATGCTCAAGCGAGTCTCGGGAAGGTGATGCAAGTGATCTCCAGCAGCACATGCTCCGTGTGAACGATCAATGCTTTGCACTCACCAAAGACGCTGCCGTCGGGGGACCAGGTGATGCGGGTGATGGCGGCGGCGCGCAGGAGGCCGCTGTCGCAGGGCAGCTCCAGCAGGCACTGCCGCGGCCCCAGCGCCCACAGCAGCACGTGCCCTGACACCGTGCCCACTGCAGCCGTGCGAAATACAGGCTTTTGTACTGATTTTCTTAATCAATTTTGTGTTGCTGTAACAGCATGTTTGTCGGTTCTGCCACAAGGAGTCCCATTTTTCTGGCTGTATTGATAGTCCCAGCGCACACGTGCTCCGAACCCGTGCCCACTGCAACGGCAGCAGTAGTACACAGGGCCGGCTGAAATGGGATGGATCATCACCCTCTGCTTCAGACAGGCGCATGTGCCAATCCCCGAGAGCCAAGCCAGTTCCCAGGACGATCTGAGCAGTGCACGCGGTCTGCGGCAGAGCTGCATGTCCTTGCGCTTCCACAGGTGCCCATCCCAGAAGACTTCACGTGTCTTCAGCCAACGTATGGATGCACGAGATGTCGTGACTGTGGTGTGCGCACCAAGAATCAGGGAGGGCATCGTCGGGTGGAAGTCGCAGGAAGTCGCAGGTGAGGGGAGCGTGCACACGCGTGCCATCTGCGACGGCACCTCCGTCCCCACATGCTGCAAATTCCCACGTAGAAGATGTTCAAAGATGTTCAAAGATGCCACGCGTTGGGGCCGCGGCTCGATGCCAGTGCCGCAGCGCAGCGGTCTCTCAGTCAGGTCCAGGTGTGCCATACAGAAAGGCGTGTGTTTCCGCTTGTGACAGTGTCCCGCAGCTTGTCCTGAGCGGCGCATCGCGCGCACCCGGACGGGCGTCTCCGCCTGCATCCGCTTTGGCGCCGGCTGCTCGCCGGCCTGCCGCTCGTTCAGCCCCATCGTCCGCTTCCGGCCTGCGCATGACGCCGGTGCCGTATGAGACCGTCGCCCTCCGGGCACAATGGCGTGGAGATCTCAACATGATGGTGAGGAAAAGCCACCGAGGCTGTGCTTTCTGTTGCAGCACGCTGTCAGTCGTACGGACAGCACGCTGTCAGTCGTACGGACAAGGCAAGGCAGCGCCAGCGACTTCTAAGACGGAGCCAGATCACCGGCTGTGGCTGACCGGCCGCCGGCGGGCGAGCGGCTGAGCTGCGGCGGCATCACCACTGCTGCCAGATCAGGATGCTGCTGCGCTGAGCGTCCCTGCAACTGAAAGAGGATCGCTTGAGGAACGCCGAAGGTGGACCTCGCCATGGCTGAGATGGCAGGCTAGGTGCTACATCCAGGTTTTTGTCGCTGCAGCGCCTCCTTGACAGGTTGTGCCCTGATGGGCCCTGGTTGCAACACTTGCAGGCATGCACAGCGCCGAGAACAACGCTCGAGTGGTCAAACATGCTAGGCGCTTCAGTGGTCATACGATGTCAAGGCCTCTGTGCGTTGTACCATATGTACCATATTTGCCAACACCCAACCCTGTGCTGGTACTCTAACAGTGGGTTCCAGTAATAGCACCTGGCCGCTGCGGTGGCCCTGCAGCACGTTCTGCAGCGCCGCGGCGTGCGGGTCCGACCGCCCAAACCCCGCGTCCGGCATCCGCCCGTTGGCCTGCGCCAGGGCCGCCGCGTGCGCCAGCCCCGACGGCGCCAGCGACAGCGCCTGCTGCAACGGGTTCGCCGTTCTGCGTGATGGTGCACATGATCATGGCTTATCCTGTGTTTGATATGCTGGTGTGCGCCAGACCCGACGGCACCAGCGACAGCGGCTGTTGCAGCGGGTTCGCCGTCCTGCATGATGCAGATGCTGATAATCTTTGGTGCTCTTTATGACTTGTCGAATCTACCGTGCATCACTCACAGCACCTGCTGCAGCGAGGTCGCCGTCCTGCGCGGTGCATAGTGTGTGCAGCGCTCATCAGTGCCTGCGCTGGGTGTGTTCCAGGAAATGGCGAGATACAGATGTGCCATTTGATGGGATCTCCAAGCGTAAAGTCACACGTTATATCAAGCATCAGGAGACTCTGCTCACAGCTGCGTGAAGACGCTGACGAGTGCCGAGGGCGGGATGGGCGGAAAGTCCATCTTGCCGCGCAGCGCCGGGTTGTGCTCTATCAGGTTGCGCAGCTCCTGCGTGTTTTGTGTGCACAGACCGCTCAGGTGCGGTTCAATATGCACGCGTGGCCAAGGATCTCAACATTTCTCTTGCAGGCTCGCTTAAACGTGCACAGAGCAAAACCATGCCAGACCTGCAGCATGAGGGCGCGCGCATTGGCGGTGGTGCCATATACGGCCAGCTTCTCGTTTTGCCTGTTGCAGATAGACCCAACAAGACTGCAACCGCAGTTGGAGAGTATGACATGCGTAAACGACATTTGTCAATGAATGCACTCCAGCACTGATCTCGCTGCAAGGGTCTACGCATTGCTATTGAACGCTGCACATCACTATGAACACGCATTGCTATTGAACGCTGCTGCCGCAATGCACATCACTATGAACACTTACCTGAAGTCGTCGAGCGCCAGCAGCGAGGTGAGCTCCTGGTAGATCTCGTTGTTGAGCGTCTGGAAAATGCGCAGGTCGGCCTTTAAAATCTTGACCGCCTCCGCATGATCCCGTCTGTGAGCATGCAAATGTAAACAGCACTCAATTGGGCGTGCCAGCCTTCAGGAGGGGGTGCGGCTCGCAGGATCGGCTTTCTTCATCGCCTCAGCCGCAGTCGTGCAAGAGGAAGCTGTCGCCAAAAGGTTCTACATGCGCCAGCGCGCTTCATCGGGCGGCGGCAAAGGGGCGGCCGCAAAAGGCGCCAACCTGTCGAGCGCCTCCAGGTACTTTTGCTTCCGCAGCTCGAAGAACATCTTGAGCGAGCTGCCGTTGGCCTCCCAGCCGGTGAAGCCCAGAAGATACTCCTCGGCGCGCTCCCATTTGCCGGCGGTCACCAGCTCCTCAAAGTGCTTGGCGTCAAAGTAGAGCCCGGTGCTCCGCTCCAGCGCGTGCACCGCATCTGCATTCGGATAGGGCCAAGTGCTGGTGAGAAGTGTTTGGAGTTTGAGGCAGCCGTGTGGGGTTATGGCAGCCAGCGGCTCCTCACTCCAGGAGAAACGATCAGTGAGTGGAAGTGAGAGCGCAACAGCTTGCAAGTTTGGCCAGCGCATGAGCTGCAAGCCTGCTGGGCCTTGTACACAACGAGTACGGCGACCCCACCATTCTCGCAGCAGAGACGCCTACCTGCCAAGCCCTCCTCCTTGAGGAACTGCAGCACGAGGTACAGCAGCTCGTTTTTGGCTGCCATTTCGAGCCAAGCCACCTGGCGAGTACGGCTACTGAGGCTGCAATAGCCGAGTATCAGCTCTGCGCGACTGTCAAGGAGACCCCCGCCACCATAGCCTGAGGGCTGCCAGCGGCTCTGGGTCTACGAGCCAAAACTGACTCGGAGTTGTACAGCGATATCGCGACAGCTGGTCCTGTGCTCGAGCAGGACGGCGCGCTCGGGCCTAATGTGTCCGAGACAGCCTCACGGTGTGTCTGGTTCTTGCGGACCAAGCAGCTGTATCCACGGGGCCTTGGCGCGCCGCGAAACCGCAGAGTACACGGCAGAGCTGCAAGATAGTCAAGACAAGAGGCCGGCTTGGCGGACAGCCCGAACGCAGAGTCGGGCACGCAAATCGGCGGCTGTGGATCACGCGAGCGTTGGAGCTGTATGGTGACTCTGGCTGGTCTGGGAGCTGCAATCAGGTTGGCCCCCGGATGTGCAGATTGTGTGAGGAATTTGGGGAGAATTCGAGAAATTGCCCCCCTGCTGCACCCGAAAATTCCAACTGCTCCCGCACTGTCATTGGATTACCGATTCTCGCCAACGGCTTGCAGTTGCATTTCGCGATTATGCCGTTTGACGCCTGCTTGCACAATCGTCAATGCTGTTTCAGGGGTACTGCACATTCTATTAGGGGATGCCCAGGTCCGCGGACACCGACATATTGCAGTAGCGGTGGCTTCAGCGATAGCGGCAGCGTGCCAACCGTGCCAAACTCTAGCGGAGGAAATTTCACTGGTCCTTCTTGCCGCCCTGCTTTGGTCGATACACCATACACTGCAGTGCGATGGTCGCGTTCAGCACCAGGCCTGCACCAAGCGTGACACATACCAAGTCAGACTTACATGTGCGCCGGGGAGTGCACAGGATGCTGGGGAGTGCAAGACCTGGTGGCGGCACTCGAGCCGAAACGATGTGTCAAGTTGCTGCAAGGTGCAGCTTTGGCAAGCAGCTCACCGATTATGAAGCCGCGGATCATGGCGATGCCGCCGCCCTCCTGGTGGGACGTGAATATCCTGGCGATGCAGCCGAGGCTGTTTGCAATGTACGTCACGCTGCTGAGCTGCCCCGTGTTCTTCGCCTGCAGTCCGGCAAGCAGCATGTTGAAAACATGCGGCTCGCTCTCTCTTTGTGTGGGCTGTCCCACATGATGCTATGTCTTTGTGTGGGGTTACCATATGATGTTGCAGGTCAGACACGGCACACGGCACATGACACATGGCATTTGCATGGCAATGCCAACCGTACCCTGTAGTTCTTGATGATCTGTGGCACCCGCGCCGCCGTCATGATGACGTTGTTCAGGTCGTAGGCTGTGCGGATCTGGCTGGTGCTGATGCGGCCTGCACAGGCGAGGGAACCTTGGCATCGGCACACCATGAGGGGCCGATATGCCACCATGGCTGTATACAATGGTCCTCACTGTGCGTCAGATTATACATCCGCGGACCATGACGAGCGAGCACTGATGACCAGCGTTGTTGATACAGAGTCCTCACCACTGAGGACGCTGAAGATCATTGCCGCGTTGAGTCCGAGCACCGCGGTCGCGCGCAGCCACCCGGTTTTTGCATAACGGTAGATGAGCGCCAGCAGCAGCGTATTCTGCAGCAGCATGACGACCGCCTCGCCGTACGCATTGATCGGCAGCCCCAGCAGGTAGCCGTAGGAGGCGTGGATGGTGAATCCCACGTTCTCCAGCTCGAAGGATGACACCGCGAGGCCCGCCGCCGACTGGGATGCCAGCAGCGTGCGGATCTGCGGCAGCTTCACGACGGCGCCGCCGCCGATGATGGCAAAGCCCAGCGCCTGCGTGGACATGGATGTGTGAAGAATCAGCCACCCAGCGTTGTGCAGCTCGCAATTTGCATAAGCTCGCAAGCTGTGAGTTGACAGGTCTCATGCTACGGCCATCCGTGCTCACCAACAGCGAGGAGAGCGCAAATATGCAAAGGGTGCGGCTATGTGTTTAAGCTTACGAAGACTCGGCTTCTTGCCAGATCCCATGCATGCAATCGTGGGTTCGAACCATGAAAGCTTAATGCAGCATCTATGTGCGGCGCGTGCCACATGGTCAAGGATGGGTCGTGCCTTGCTGATCAGGGTGGCAAGAATGTTCTTGGACGGCAGTTCGCCCCTGCTGAGCGCTGAGAAGGTGGCCTTGACCAGCAAGGCCAAGCTGGGCTGCTCTACCGCAGCCATCCTGGCCAGATCACGGCAGAACCTCGCGCTTTGCCTCGACAAGCGACCTGCGATGTTGTTGTTCCTGCTCTTGGCTGATATTTCTGTCAGTTGCAAGCGAAAGAAATGTGACGGGAACCCGCTGTGATGACTCCTGCTGCTTGGTGGGTGCGCATTTGATTTTGATTCCGGAACGTGTCGGGTTGTCGAGCATTCTGCATGGCTGCACGCGTCGATGCCGGTGCAGTAAGCATGACGGAAGCGTCAGATACAGCAGTGCCAGCGCGCTCAGGAAGCGAGCCAGCATCCGAAAGCAGTGACCAACCTGCTGGCAACGTCGCCGCTGCACCACATGTCACAGTGGCGCCCGCATCTGCCGCCAGCGATGCGTCGCTGGCCGTGCTGCACAGCCGTCTGGCGCAGACCACCGCAGCTCAGTCTGGCGCGGTGTCGGGCCCGCCCGTGTCGCTGCCTCCAGCGGCGCCGAATGCCGCGCCCCATGGCATACAGCAGTCTGCCGCGCAGCCAGGTGGGTATCTGCAGCCTGTGGCAGCCTTCCACGTTCAGCACTGGCCCTGCAGGAAGTCTGAAGGACCCAGCAGGTGCCAGCGGACCGCACCTCTCATTTGGTGTTGCACACTCGGAAACCAACTCGTTTGCGATGCAGACGCGCCAATTGACACGCCAAAGCCGCAGCCGCTGCAGCCGGGCGTAGTGCCGATCATGCTGCCTGCCGCGCCGGCATATGCAGTGAGGGCGGTGGCAGGCGCCAATGCGGAGCCGCCTGGCGGGGTCATGGCAGGTATGGCGACTCCCTCTATTGACATTGCAGCTGGAATTACAGCTTGTCAGACACACGAGCACCACACACCACACACACGAGCATTGTGTCTTCGTCTCTGTGCCAGGCGGGGCGGCGGGCGCGCTGCCGACGCGCCTCCTGGTGGCGTGCGGCGACCTGCACGGTCACCTTGACATGACGAAGCCGTCCATCACAACGCACGAAGGTCATCAGCAGTACATTGCCTCAGTCAGAGCAGCAAACACTTGTAGGTGGCTGCTGCCTTTCAGCCGAGTGTGGTGGCTTTTGAGATTACAGGCTGGCAGTGCGAATGAGGGTTTGGACCTGTAAAATTTGTGAAAACCCGATAAGTAGCGATGCTCAACCCTCTCGAGCGCAGGCCGCGTCATGAAGCCGACGGACTTTGAGGCCATGAGCGGCCTCAGCGGCAACAACAAGTGGTGAGCCTGAAATTGTGCACAGAGTTCCAGCGGCTGGACGACACGGCGCCATCCTTTCACTCATCTGTGGCGGTCTTTCACTGGCGTCCCCACCCGTTCGTGCAGGCACGTGACATGCCCGTCATATCAACTCGCGGAAACGGCAACGTTTCACTCCCTCCAGGCGAAGCAAACCTGAAAGCGTTCTGCATGCAGGAAGCAGAGCATGCGGGTGGTGCTGCCGGACGGCACCCTCGGCCAGACGGTGCAGCAGTGGATGGCGGCTCACGGCTTCAAACCTAAAAAGCGCGTTCTGCTGCAGCCCAGGTGCCGCACTGCCATTGGGCTTCCAGGGTGTTGAGCGTGAGCACAGCCGTGCGCCGTTCCCAGCTCAGTGTGCTTCCGGGCGTGCCGGGCGGCGGCGTTCACGCCAGCCTGTCGACGCCAGCTCTGGGCGTCTGACACGTGTGATAGAGAGGCGCCCGCAATATTGTCACGCTGCAGCTGGTAAGCATCACCTGATCATACTGCTGTCTCACGAGCCCTAGGGCTTCGCATTGTGCAGGCCGAAGCGCGCCCTAAGCCAGGGAAAGGCGGCGCAGCCCGCGCGGCCGGCGGCAGCGGCGCGCGCGGCGCCCGTGACCCCGCCGCAGCCGCAGAAGGCGACCGGCCAGGAGGTCCTGGCGCACCTCAGCCGCCAGTGAGACTTGAACGCTGCTTTGAATTCTGTAAATCAGAGTCTTTATTGCTCCAGAAATTTGCCGACTCTCCGGCAGTCCCGATGATGATGCAGATCAATGTGACATCTTTCGCCTGTGGGAACCCTGGAGCTTGTTGCTCTGAGGGGCAGTGGCAACTGAGCGCCTCCTGCTTCCCAGACCGACTTTGTATCTGTCGGTTGTCAGAACGATGTCCTCATAACCGCCAGCCACCTTCACCCCGAATTACTCTTTCTTGCCGCCCATCGCGCCAGGTACATCGGGCTGCTGCCCTCGGATGCGACGGCGCCGGCGCTGGCGGCGGCGCTGCCGCCGCCCAGGGAGGGCGTCAAGCTCGTCGATCTGAGGACAATGTCGTACGATGACATGCTGGCAGCCGCACGCGAGACGGTCAAACCAGGGTTAAACCCTTTCGATGCGCTGCTGCCGGAGCAACCCGGCGTGCGGCGCTCGCGGCAGGCCTTCATATCAGGTGTGCGCGCAAATCTTCCTCCCTTTGAATGTACTGTTCTGTCAGATTTGCAACGGGTCTTTCAAGACACTCACTTGTTTTATGAGATTTACGTGCCTTCTGGCGTCACCGGCGCATTAAACCTTCATAAGCCAGACAAATATTGAAATGCGGTCTCAGCATTTCCCTCGAAAGGCCGCATGTCTGGCGCCCTCCTCATCGCCGGATTGCAACTGCATGCCGGGTCGTCGCCCACTCAGCTAGCCGCCTCCGCCAGTTGCATGTACAGAGGGCAGGTGCCGCCGCCACAGCAGCACAAGGGGAGGAGGGACGCGCAGCAGAGGCATCCTTACAGCTGGGGGACTACAATCATCTGGTAGAAGTTTCCGCGTCCACCTCCAGACCCTTGTGCCGCTTCGGCGGCGGCGCCTGGCCTGCAGTGTTGTGTGAAAGTGTCGGAGGCCTCCATCCAGCTGGGGAAGAACTCGTCGTGTTCTTGATACAAACATCAATTCGGCTTTCAACTGTCGATTGTAGGCCAGGCGCCGCCGCCAAAGAAGCACAAAGGGGCGGAGGTGGATGCAGCAGAGGCGTCCTTCCAGCTGGGGGAGTACCTGGCGGGAAAGCGGTGCCAGGCGCCCTGGGACGCGCTCGGCGTCAGCCGCCCGCCCGTCATGGCAGGTGACCGCGATGAATTCAATGTTCCCTTCCCCCTTTTAAGACTTCCCTCTGGCGCCCTGGGACGCGCTCGGCGTCAGCCACCCGCCCGTCATGGCAGGTCTGCCAGCGCTGCAAAGCATCACGAGTGCGACACAAACCGTTCTTCGGTGCCTCCGCCTTCGCACAGAATGCAGGAGCTTCAAGGCGGGGGGAAAGCGACCACGGCAAGGTGTTTTTTCTTTGGCAAATGCAGGGCAAGGATGTGTGGGCGCTGCATGCAGCGCTGACTAAATCAGGAGCCTGGAATTCGAGGAGACTGGAATTCATGCATATACATTCAGAGTTTCTTGCCAAGACCGCAACCTTTCCTGCGCCGCAGGGCTGGAGCTGGAGGTGCAGAAGCTGCACGAGGCGGTGGCGCTTGGGGGGTACGAATGAAGACGTGCAAGAGCAACAACTTTGTTATCTATTGTGCCGCAGGGCAGGAGCTGGATGTGCGGGCGCTGCACGAGGCGGTGGCGGCGCTGGGGGGCTATGACGCGGTCACAACGGCGCGGCAGTGGCCCCGCGTGCGCGATGCCCTCGGCATCGACCCCATCGACTACGCCAACGCCAACGGCGTGCTGCGGTGCGCACTCATACGAAATGTTTTGACAACGGCAGATCCACACGACAGACCACGAAAATGGACTATTCATGGAAGCTCTGACCACACCAATGGCGCTCCGGTGCGGACACGAACAAATCATGCAGCTCAGACTTGTGTCGACGATGGCAACTTCAAACGATGCAGCAGTGCTTTCGAATCTTCCAAGCCCCTACTGCACGAACGTCAACAGCATGCTGCTGTGCGGCGCAGCCTGTGCTTCCATGAAACCAATGCATTTCGTCAAACTTCTGGTGACGAGCCGGATCCTGTTGCAACCACATCATCGTCCATCAAACGGGTGCGCGTGACCAATTGACCAATATGGCATGCTCCTGGAGCATCAGCATGCTGTGCACATGCTAAGAACACCAGTCGCTCACAGCTTGAGTGTCTGGCGCCAGGGGCCACTACCAGCGTCTGCTGCTGCGGCACGACCGGCAGGCGGCGGCGGCACGGGGCTACAGCACTCGGCAGACGGCACGCAGCAGCCTCGGCGCCGACGGCGGCGGCGCTGACGACCGCGCCGCGGCAGCCAGCGGCGGCGCCGCCGTTGCAGCCGCGGCAGCCGACACACAGGCAACAGCAGCACAGCCTGGCGGCGTCGCACGGCCGGTCGCAGCGCAAGCGGAGCCTGCGGGCAGCGGGCAACCCCCGGCGGGGCCAGCGGCAGCGTCCCTGGACGCCGGGGAAACCCCGGCGCTCGCCGCAGCGATCGGCGCGGTGCAGGCCGCACCTGCCGCCCCTGGGACAGCTGCCTCACAGCCTCCTGCCCACGAATGCGGTGCGACCGGGCAGGGAACCGGGCTGTCGCAACCCGCGCCGGCTGGCGCCTCCGGCGCAAGCGCCGCAATGCTGGAGCAGCGGAATGCGGGTGCAGCACCGCCGGCCGAGCCGCAGCGTGCCGCCGGCCAGGCCGGCAAAGCTGCAGAGGCGACTGAAGCCGACGCCGCTGCAGGCGCTGCCGCGCGCGATGCCGGCGGCGCAGCCGGCGCACACGACGCCGCGACGGCACATGCCGGAGCCCCGGTCACTGGCGCCGACCAAACGGCGGCGGCTGCGGACGCCGTCATGGCAGACGCAGACATGACGGATGCCGCAGACATGCAAACGGTGGACCTGCAGGACATCATCAACCTGTGCGACAGCGACGAGGACGCGCGCATGACGCCGGCCGAGCAGCCGCCACACAGCGTGCCCGCGCCGCAGGATTGGGGCCTGCCAGCAGGCGACGGGGGCGGCATCCCGGGCCTGTGACGGTTCGTGCTGAGGGATGTTTGGCGGGAGTGAGCCGCTGCCACGAGACTCCTAAGGTGCATGTCCAGGCAGGAAAAGTGCAGGACAGCTTCCGCCGCGTTGTGCTTCCGGCATACCTGGACGTGCAGGCCCAATCGAGGATGGATATGGTGATCAGCCGGCAGAGTCAAATTGCAACTCAACGTTCTCTCCCGGCGAACATCTTCAGGCAAATACCAACACACTCCTTAAAGACGTCCCTATCAACAGCAGATTAACAAATCAGCCCCAATCCCCATGTCGAACACCCCTGTGCAACCCCTTCGCGCAAACGAGTGTAACAACCCGCCGTCAGAATTGCTGCTCACTACTGTCCACGCTGTAGAAGATGCTCCTCGTTGCTGCTCACGCTTGCTTGCCACGAACAGTGCTGTGGCCGCTCCAATCGGGCGCCCCCAATGGGAGGATGTGGCCCACCGCCCAGGTCTCCGAAGCATCGCCCCTCAGCCATCGCGCCGGACTTGTTGACGATGGCGCGTGCGAGCCGAAAGGAGACATCTGCCTATTGACACCGGGACTTCACCCTCAGCGGCCGCTGGACTTGTTGGCGATGGCGCGGTGGATGTCGCACAGGAACTTTGCGTATGAGGAGGTGCTCGCCGTTTTGTCCTCCACCAGGTTGGCCAGGAACGCCGCCTCCAGGGAGTCCCCCGCCTGCGGAGTTCATGAGCAGCTGTGAGGAAGCCACACGAGTGCTGCATGTTCACTCGAGCTGAGCAATGCTCTCTAAAGGACAGCAAGCGGCGCAGAGCGTGCGCTGTCAAAGATCAGGAAATGCACAATGCTCTTCCGCAAACAGCTGTGGTCCGGCAGCTGGTCCCCTGTCTGCTGACTCGGCAGCATTCCAGGGAGTTGGGGAAGCGCACCTTGACGATGTGCAGGCATACGTATGAGGAGCGCTTTCGGCACCCAGCACCCCGATGATGGGCGCATCAACGGTTTGGAAGTGCTGAGACTCGGCATGCCACACACCTTGACGACGCGCAGGCGCAGGTAGGCGGAGCGCTGCTGGCGGATGGAGTCCAGGGTGGCGTGAAGGGCGCATGAGGCGGGCGTGTCCAGCCGCGGCAGCAGCCGCGCCGTCCCCGCCCGCGGCAACACCGCCAGCGCCGCCTCCTCGCCTGCATTTGCCGACAACTCATATAAAACAAGAGAGCAAAGATGTACACTCGTGATGTACAGACTCCGACCTTCAGCCGCCACCACAAGACAGCAGGCCCAGGAGCTACCTGGTGGCGCCTGCGCCCGCTGGGATCGCGTGTTGAGGCATTGCTCGCTGCCAGCAGCGGCAGCGGCAGCAGTGCCGGCACAAGAGATTCGTCAGCAGCATGGAGTAAGATAAGCAATGAAACGCACCCAGCAGGTCGTGCACGAGCTGCGGCGGGGCCTGCCCGCCAAAGTAGAGCCATGCCTCGGACCCGTTCTCCAGCAGGTACACCCCCTCTGCGTCCACGTTGCCCGACGACAGCGGCACCCTCGCCAGCGGCAACGGGCCCGGCGCGACGCCGCCGGCCGCGGGCTGCATGCACCGGATGCATCCCCGTCAACAATCAGATGGAACGGTGTCATAGGTAATTTCGCTGCAAGTTTGCAACAATGCGCCAGGCATGCTACGCTCTCTCACCCTCAACACGGTTCTGTATGTGATGCAGATTGCGGATATGTCAATCTGCAGTACCTGTTCGCCGCCGCTGGGCGCGACGCCCGCCTCGGCGAGTGCCCGGTGCAGCGCAATCAGGCGGCCGCAGGCGAGCAGCATCGTGCAGCCGGCGGGCAGGGATTCAATGCGCGCGAGGCCCGCCGCGCGTGCGTCGTGCGGCGTCTCCGGCCTGCAAGGTAATCCACGATGGTTGACAAGTGTGACTATGAATTGCAGCGTGGCCGGCCGGCAGGGAGTCGATGTGCGCGAGTCCAGCCGTCATGCGGCGTCTCCGGCTGCTATCAGTTATACACTTTACACTACAACAAATTTACACTTTACATTTGACCATGTTACACTGCACACTCCACAACATCGAGTGCTGATGTGGGCTTTCTGTAGACTCTGCAATGCGAAGTGCATCACAGACCAGGGCGTGCGTAGAGGCAGGCTTCGCCACCTCCATCCTTCACACGGGAGGTCTGCAGGAGCGTGGCGGGGTAGCGGGGGGAGGGAGGCGCACCGGAAGGCGGCCATCTTGGTGGAGACCAGCGCGTACAGCGGCAGCAGCTGGAGGACGCCTCTATCAGAGGGGCATGGGTGGGGAATTGGGGATGAGAATGTAGGTGAACGCACCGGAAGGCGGCCATCTTGGTGAGGGCCAGCGCGTACAGCGGCAGCAGTTTGAGCGACTCAGGCAGGATGAGCTGGCCCGGGTTGGCGGACACCGCACAGTGCCGCCGGTACACGTACAACGTGTCCGACACCGCCTTGTGCACCTGCGCCCCAGCCAGCTTTTGTTTGTCGTTTCAGCTTTTCTTTCAGCTTCGTCTTGTTTGCCGCACGCCGCTCCCGCCGGAGCCCCTCCACAGCCCTTCCCGTAGGCCTACTTGGGCATGATGTGATTCCTTTCCTATCCTTTTCGATGTGAGTCTTTAATAGAAAGACTTGAGACACGAATCGCAAGCGCAGGTTTTCCGTCTGACACCCCTGCGCACCTGCGCAGGCTGCCAAATCTGGGGTTCTTCAGAACAGTGTTTGGCGACGCGCACCTTCTTGTTAATGTCGGCCAGGGAGGTGGTGGGGGCGGATTCAGCGGCGCGGCGCGCGTGCACGTTGAGCTGCGACTCCACGTCCGCGCCTCGGAAGACGGTGCCCAGCACCGAGGTCACCGGCACGCCCATATTGTGCATCCTGTCAATAGAAACAAGCAATCTGAGACGTTTTATTTCAATGATTGCCGGAAACACAGATCGAGCTGAGCCTCCAGGTCCGCTCTGCAAAACACGATTCCCAGCACCGACGTCACTAGACGCCCACGCTGTGCATCCTGTCATTGCAGCAAAGCAAGCATGATGTCCTTTGTTCCGTTACTCTGTCGGAGCTTGGTCTTGACGAAGGTTGAGCTGCGCCCCCAGGTCAGCGCCGCAGAACGCCGTCGAAACTTTGAAATAGAAAGTTTGCTGTGACGACTATGTGCTCGTGCAACCAGCCACAATTTCTTGTAAGAAAAGGAGTGACTTTGCGCTTTGTAAGAGAGTTCAAGATGAAAGGTCGGTCCTACCGACTCTCTTACAGCGGCGTCCCTGCACCCTTTTCATATATAGCTTTCTTACAAGGGGCGTCACTGGACCCTTTTTATTGCAAGCTTTCTTACAAGGGGCGTCCTCAGGTTCAATTGTAAGAAAGCTATCGATGAAAAGGTTGCAGTGACGCCCCTGTAAGAGTGTCGTCACTGGATCCTTTGTATTGCAAGCTTTCTTACAAGGGGCGTCCTCGGGCTCAACTGTAAGAAAGCTTTCGATAAAAAGGTTGCAGTGACGCCCCTGTAGGAGAGTCGTCACTGGACCCTTTTTATTGCAAGCTTTCTTACAAGGGGCGTCCTCGGGCTCAACTGTAAGAAAGCTATCGATAAAAAGGTTGCAGTGACGCCCCTGTAAGAGAGTCGTCACTGGACCCTTTTTATTGCAAGCTTTCTTACAAGGGTCGTCACTACAACCTTTTTATTGCAAGCTTTCTCACAAGGGGCGTCCTCGGGCTCAACTGTAAGAAAGCTATCGATAAAAAGGGTGCAGTGACGCCCCTGTAAGAGTGTCGTCACCGGACCTTGTTTATTGCAAGCTTTCTTACAAGGGGCGTCCTCGGGCTCAACTGTAAGAAAGTCATCGATAAAAAGGTTGCAGTGACGCCCCTGTAAGACAGTCGTCACTGGACCCTTTCTATTGCAAGCTTTCTTACAAGGGGCGTCTTCGGGCTCAACTGTAAGAAAGCTATCGATAAAAGGTTGCGGTGACATCCCTGTAAGAGGGGCGTCACTGGACCCTTGTGGTATTGCAAGCTTTCTTACAAGGGGGTCATCAGCAAGGGGCGCACCAATTTGTAAGAAAGCTATTGATAGGAAGGGTGCAGTGACGACTCTCTTACAGGGGCGTCGCTAGGCACAGAGGCCAGGCCAGGCCAGGCCAGGCCAATACGAGCGCCTAAGCTTTACCTGAATACGCAATATATCAAGGCTTCCCTGTTTTCAGTCTTTGAGTTATCTGTCTGGGCTGTAGCGGCCGCCACGCGCCCAGCCCGCGCGCTTGTTCGGTGGGTGACCCCGCTGCGGATGGGCCGGGCCAGGGTGCTGCGATTCAGGGCCACACCTTCGGTTCGACGCCGTGTCCAGCACTGACGTCACCGGCACGCCCACATTGTGCATCCCGTCATCGTGTGAGACGCTGTGACTACTGAAAATGCAAGAGGTCAAGACAGGAGGGATCCGGCGACAGGATCTGCTGCGCCGGTGGACGTGCGTATGGCCTGCAGCAGTTCAAAGCAGAGATCCTCGCTCCCTGTGACACAATAACACTAATCGTCGAAAAGGCACGCACCTGCAGCGGCGGTGGCCGTCGGTGGTGGTGTACAGCAGCGCGAACTCGAGGTTACTGCACTGGTGGCGCACCATCTGTGCGCACTCTCTTTCAAAAGGAGACAATCGAGTCACCTGCTGCGGCAGTGGTCGTTGGTGGTGGTGTACAGCAGCGCAGACTGGAGGACCCTGCTCTCGTGACCGTACACAGCTTTTGCCAGCTCCAGAGACTCGACAATAACTACGGAGTGAAACCCCACCTGATGCGTCGGTGGCCGTCGGTGGTGGTGTACAGCAGCGCAAACTGGAGGTACACCTCGTCCCCGTCCTTCAGCCGTTCGTCGTACGCCAGCGTCGCCACCAGCGCCTGTCGTGGCAGTGGCAGCAGAATACGTCACAGACCAATCCCCTCTCTTCAAGTCCAGCAGGAGGCCAGCACAGCGCCAATACCCACGGTCAGGAGGCTGGGACAGCGGGGCAGGCACCTGCATCAACAGCTGCAAAGCGGCATGCGGCGGGTGCGACTCAAAGCGCACCTGGTCGGCGTTGAGGGCGGGCAGGTCGATGTCGGTGGCGGTGCGGCGGTGGAAGACTCCGCCGTACTTGTCCACGTCCAGACCGCTGCTCACGCGCAGCCGCGCCACTGCCTCCAGCCCCTTCTCGAAGGCAACACCTCAGATTCAGCCAGACTTTCGAGAAGGGGTATTTTGTTTTAAGCCCCGGCCGCTGCTCAAGCGCAGCCGCGCCCTCGCTTGCAGCCTTGCCCACAAACGTGTACATCCTTGCACTTTGAAATTGAGCTTCTCTGGCTCGGTTCGTGTCTCACAGTTGTGTGCAGCAACCCCATTACCGCCCCCAGCCCCTCGCAGCTCCATCCTCCGACTGAGGTCGCTGTAGCCACAGGGGTGCCGCATTGTCTGCAGCTTGATTGCTGCATCCCCGGTGTCATTGTGCTGTGTAGGGATTTGCTGAAAATTCAGTCCATTTCGGCCAAAACACCTGGCTAAACAGTGTTAGAATATCAAAGCCTGATGTTTGTGCAACATTGACTTTTTCGTGCCCATGCACGCATAACCTCAACGACGACCAGGGCAACATCCCGGTTGCTGATGTAAGTTCTGCTCGCACAACACGACGCGAATCTCTCCATGTTGCACTTGGTTGCGTCGCGCTAAATCTCTTCTCTGTCACCCGTAATGCAGGATCGCTGCTTAATCGGCCGGCAGTGCTGCGGGCATGCAGCAGGTGGCGCCTCATCACCCACCACCCCCAGCATAACACAAGTGCACACTCTGCATGCGCCCAGAGCCCAAGCACAGTCATGTAAAGTGCGAACCTGCGGCCGCATGAGGTTCCAGCGCAGGTCGTTCCACAGCTGCTCGGCGTCCAGCGCCGGGGTGAAGCCCTCGTAGTGGTACAGCTGCCCGCCGGTGTGGTGGCACAGCTCCCGCAGCGTCGCCGCGTCGACAAAGCCGCCGCCCAGTACCGACACGTCGATGCACACCTGTTGGCAAGAGCGATATATTCGGGGCGCGGTTTGTGACGGTGTGCCATTTTGAGAAATGTCGTCACCGCATCCACAGAGCCGCCGCCCAGCACCGACATGTCGATGCATACCTGTGTGCAGTGTGATCACAAACAGGATGAAATGCCTGCTTGTGGCTTTCATCACGAAGTTAGAAAAGGCATGTGCGTCCAGGAGATGGCAGCCTGAGGACCTCGTGAGGCTTGCATGCCCAAGCCACTGTTGCATTGCCTCAGCCTGCCGCATCTGGCGACAGCTCACCCTATGCCAGAATGTCAGATGAGCACTGCAGCACCGCAACGAAGCTGCGAGTGGCCCCTGCATACAGCAGAATCTGCACATGCATGAGCACGCTCGGTGGGGCACACCTGGTGCTCCGCAGCGTCGACCGCCACCCTGGTAGAAGGTCCTTGCTGCGGAACCACAATGGCTAGTGCTCTTGTGGCATCTGATGCTGTGTCCTTGTGTTGCGTCGAAAGCCAGCCTCTAGCAGAAGGGGACCACGGTGGCCAGTGTGCTCGTGTCGGATTGGATTGTGTCCTCGAGGACCTCAAACCTGGTGCTCCGCGGCGCTGACGGCCAGCTTTTTGTAGAAGGGCCCCTGGGGGGACATGATGGCGAGCGGCTCGCCGCCGCCGCCGCCCTCTGCCCGTCGCGGCTTCAGCGCGCCCGCGCCCACCTTGGGCAGCGCCGCAGCAAAGACATGCAGCTTCCCTCCGCCGGCCTCCTGGCAGGCAGCAGCAGTGTTGCGGGTTGAGGACAGAGCTTTCGATGCTTCACATGTTTCATACGCCCTTAGGTAGCGCGCCACAAGCGCTTGCAGCTTTCCGCCTCTGGCCTCCTGGCAAGAGACATGTTCGAGCGGGTGAGGACTGTTTCTAAGGATGTGTTCACGTGCGTGAGGGTTCGTGCAACCACTCGGGGACTTGCATATGAGGTCATGCGAGCCAGACAGTCAAGCTCTTGATACATGACAGCTGCTGCACGCATGCGTGCATGTGTAGCTGCTGCTCTACATGCTTACGATAGTGCAGTGGTTGCTTTTGGCTTACCTCCAGCGCGGCGATGGCGGCGCTGATGGCGGCACCGGTGGCGACCTCCGATGCCTGGCTGCCCTCGAACAGGCGCGGTATTGCCTCCAGCAGCTGCTCCGCCTGCATGCAACAGGCAGCCGCATGTGAGACCAGAAGGTTCAAAGGCACTGCACTGGCGCTGTAGACATTCCCTAGGTGTCCTGTGCAAGACCTAGAGCTAGAGCCTCTGAACTCAGCAGATTTCAGTGGCCTATCACGAGCTGCAGCATCACGATAGAAAATGTTGGTTGAAACGCAATTACATCGCTGCTGCACAGAAGAGCACAGTGGACCCACGGCTTGGAAGCGCTCTGCAAACAACTCGCAGCGAGGGTTTGGTTGGCCGAAATGGCTGACACGGGTGACGAGGGCCAGAAGCCATTGTTGTCTTGCATGGTTGTCTTCAGACTGCACCAGCGCGCGCGACTGCTGTGCGTTGACGATGACGGAGGCGGCGGAGGGCGCGTAGGGCTCCGAGACATCCGGCACCACCAGCATCTGCGGCGCGGACTGCCCGGCCCGCAGCGCGTAAAACTGCACCTGCGAGTCGAAGGTCGCAATGCCGATCCTGGCGCGCGACCCGCCTGCAGTGCAGCAACAAAAGGCAGTCTGTAGAGGCTGTGTGGGGAGCTGCATGGCGTTGCCAGCAGTCACTGGAGAGGACAGCAGTCAGTACAGGCCCCACGGTTTGTCACAGGTCGTGGCGAGGCTGCACGGCATTGCCAGCAGTCGTTGGCAATGCAGCAGCTTGTCCCGGGGGTCCAGCATCCCGAGGTCTTTTCCAGCAGCGACAGGCACCTGGCACGTGGTCGAGGGTGCGGGAGATTGCGCTGCAGGCAGCCGCCGTGGCGCCGCTCGCGATCGCGGCGTACGACACGTCCACCAGGAAAAAGTGCGTCGGCGCCATTGGCGGCTGCACCTGCCATTCCGTCAGCAAGCCTGGCGGTCAGTCCTGCTCGAGCTTCATTAAAATTTTGACTGCATGCCCGGACTTATGCAAAGAAAGCCGCTGCATGGGAGAAAGGACCGATGAGACCGAAAGACAACAAGCGTGTCTGGCCTCAAGACAGCCACTAGGTCCCCGGCGCTGCCGAGATCTGGCGAGCACCTCTAGACGGCTGGGCACGCCTGACGCACACCTCTGGTGCGATACCACCCAGACCACCCGCCGCTGAGACCCTAAACTTGTTTTACTAGAGCAAAGTTGTACTGTACCAAGAAGTGCTCACCATGTACTCGGCCGTGGCGGCAAACTCCACAGAGCCGCGGCAGAGTTCCGCGCGCTCGTACACGTCCGCGCGCCGGCCGTCGGGGCCCAGGCGGCAGAAGTAGGCCTCGGGCGTGTGGTTGACGTGGCCGCAGATGTTGCAGCAGAACTTGCGGCCGCCGTCCACAAAAGTGACGAAGGGGTTCATGTACGCCTTGCAGCGGCTGCAGCGCACGGGCCCCTCCTCCCCAAAGTCCACCACCTGGGGCAGTGGCCGGAAAGGCAAGTTCATTGGGGAATTGATGACAAGGTGAGGAGGGTTGGCATTGCCGTGCTGGTGGATAGGATGCGTGGCCAGCGCAGAACAGCATGGACAAGGCCAAGTGGCAAGTAGCAGCGCAAGGCCCCTTGGCCAGCAGCACGTTGGTTGCAGGCGGACGGGACAACATGAAGAAGAGCAAAACCTGGAGGGGGTCGTCATCGGCGCCGGGCAGCGCCAGCGGCTGCAGGATGACGGCCAGCGGCATCGCGGCGGTGCGCGCCAGATCCGCGGAGCAGGGGATGTAGTTCAGCGTCAGCCGCATGTTCCGCGGGCTGGCGTCGCCGCAGTCCCGCACCTGTGCAACAAAAAAATCAGTCAATTTATGTCAAGAAAGAGCTAGGTTCGCAGAGGCTACCGTGCCAGACTGCAGAATCTCCCTTGCCTGCCCGACGCGCCTTGGCAGCGTTCCTGAGCAGCAGACGCTCGAGCTGCCGCAGGCGCCGGGCCACTACCAAGAAGGCTTGCTGGTGCAAGGTGCAAGGAGCAGCGTCCACCAGGATGTCGCCTCGTCCCACCGCAAAGTCGTCCGACGACGGCGGCGGGATGGCGTGCTTGCCCTGCTGCCGCGTCTCAAACACCGCCGCCGGCGCGTCAGGCGAGGACGCCGGCCGCGGCATCTGGCTGACGTTGATGCGTGTGCCACCGCCGCCGGTGCGGATGACGCCCCTCGACGAGCCGCGCGAGCCGCTGCGCAGCTGTAGGTAGCCTGGTGGCACCGCCCCTACAAGTTCAAATTGGGAGAGTCAGATGGATGTTAGGGATGTCAGTCCCGTGTGCACTGTCAGCAGCTGTGCAGCAGACACATTCCCTGCCATGGCAAAGCTTGCAGTCTTGACACAGCTTGCAGAAGGCATCCTCTGTGTCGACCCTTCAATGACCAGTCTCCAGAGCCTGCACGCCTGCTGGAGAACACAAGCACTGGTACTGCTAACAGCTTTGCATGCACATGCTGCGACACGAGCAAGCTGCGGCTTACTTGGGCTGACTGCTGACTGGGCGCTGGGGGATATCATCGGCGGCGACACGCCCGCCGTCGCGCCCGGAAATGGCGGCGTGCTGGGCAGCACCCCAGGCGGCCCGCGCTGCGGCTGCTGTTGCTGCGTCCGCTGCGGTCGGCCAAACTGCGGCGGCGGGCGACCGAAGGAAGGAGGCCGTGACCCGCCAGCCGGACGCATCCCAGGCGGCGGCAGCGGTCCGCTGGGGTGCGGCATGCCATTGGGCGGCTGCATGTGACCAGGCGGCTGCATGCCACCGCCGAGCCCTGGCGGGAATCCGTGCGCATGCTGGCCGCCCATGCCCGGCTGAGCCGCCAGCGGCGGCGCTGGCGGACCTGTCCGGCCCAGCATCGGCGGCTGCGGGGGCCCCGCCTGCGAGGGCGACCGCGACGATGAGCCCGGCAGGACCGCTGACAGGCCCTGCATGCCGCCCGCCTGGAAGCGGCCGCCGCCGCTTGCTGACCGCGGCCCTGACGCCGTCGGCTGCTGCTGCTGCTGTGACGGCTGCTGCTGCTGTGCCCGTTGCTGCGGCATGCTGCTGCTGCCCGGGCCTGCGGCTGGTCGCTGCATCGGCGGGCGCTGCAGCTCGCCCCCTACGCCGGCGCCCAGCGGCCGCTGTAGGCCGCCACTGCCGAGGGGGCGCTGCGCCAGCGCTTGGCTGCCGGGACTGGTCGGCCGAGCCGGCTGTTGCAGGCGCTGCGCGGCGCCAAGCCCGCCGCCGAGGCCGCCGCCAAAGCCAGGCCCATTAGCGTTCGGCCGTGGCGCGGAGGCCACTGCTGGTGCTGCGCCCCCTGGCGTTGGTGGGCCACCGCCAAAAGGCACGCTTGGCCGCGGCGCCTGCATTTCGCACAGTCCGCTGTGATGCAAGTACATGCGGAGCAGGTTCCCGTCTCATGAGGATGATGCTGAATATTGGACATGAGCTGCGTCTTGGGATATAAACTTGAGACACGCCCTCTGGCGGTAATGATCTCTACCTGCTGGATGACATGTCCGCTGCCGGCCGGCCGCTGCTGCTGCGGGCCTGGCTGTGTTGTGGCTGCAGACGGCACGCCCCCGGGCTGCCCAAGCTGTGGCCGCTGCGTCGCGCCAAAGCCGGGCCGCGGCGGCACCATAGGCCGTGCCGCAGGCCGCTGCGCCACGGGCTGCCCAGGCGCATGCTGCTGCTGTGCAGCTGCGCCGCCAAATCCATTGGCGGCAAGGGGCGCTTGCGGACCAGCGGGCGGGCCGTTGGCGCCGGCTTCCTGCTGTGGACCCGCTGGACCTGCAGATGACTTACCCGGCCCCGGCCATGTGCCTGCAGGAAGTCGCGCTGAGCGATGTCACATGCGGCAGCTTGCGGGTGCGTCATAGGTGTGCCATGTGCTCCCGTATAAGATGATGCCACGTACAAAGAATCGAAAAGGAGATAATGGAACAGCATTTCCAGCGCACCATAGCCAGGGCCTGCTGCAGAGGGTCGCATTCACCCTCTCTGACGATCTGTGCGTTGGAAGATGTCGGGTCGCCACAGAGAGTGCCTTCGTTACACTTCGACAGCTCGTTCTTTTTGAAAGACCAACTGGCCACGGTTGCGAATGGCCAGAGTCCAAGGTTCGTATTGACGTGCGATGGATGTGCGACAACTATTTAGCAGCGAGAGCACAGGCCTGCACGTCAGCGCGCAGAGTAGGCCAAGAGAAGCGTCGATGTGGCTATGCAGATTGTCGTAATGCAGTCTGCTGCCGAGCGCATGAGCAATCAGGCAGGTCTGATCATGCATGATTAGCGGGTATGAGTAGATGCAGCCTGAATCTGACTGATAATATAGAGAGTCCACGGTTCCCCTGAGAAGCTTGAGAACGCGCGTGAGCTCCCAACGGCAGAGGGTCTCTCGTGTCGCAACTTGTAGTCACACAGACGCCGCCAGACGCCTGCTCAGTGGTCACAACCGACGCCATTCACGGACTCTGCTGCACGAGGTCCCCTGCCGTAGTCCTGGGCACTAAAGCGAGCCAAAAATGAACCCGGAATAGTGAGATGCCTCCCCACAAGCTTTCCTCTGGCAGCTTGCCTGCAAGTGACGTGCCCTGCTTGCAGTTTCTTTGGCCTTCATAACTCAGAGTGTCTTACGAACTCTCCTGCGTGCCTTGCTAAATTGAAGTTGCACTTTGTACGTTGGAGCTGAGGGGTTTCTGTGTGCTGGCCTGCTGCAGCGACTACCTCTTCAAGGTGAGGGCAGGTCGAGGAGGCACCTGAGCTTGGTCATCGCCTGTCAGTGCACTTCTTCTCATTCAAGCGAAGCCCTTTTGCTGCCAACACACGTGCCCTGTTGACAACAACAGGGTTTCGCTTCTTGCCCGCAGTTGCTACTGATTGGTGACTCTGGCGTCGGCAAGTCCTGCCTGCTGCTCCGATTTGCGGTACGCATGAGCTGCCCCTCCAGATCTGGGACTCCCAAGTGCTCGACTGTGATGCAAGCCTGATGTGAAGTATGAGTCGGTGTCGAACACATTGCTATTGCTGGCTCATTGCTGGTGCTGCCTGTTCAGGACGATACATACACAGAGAGCTACATCTCGACCATCGGCGTGGACTTTGTGAGTGGACAATATGCCTAACGCTTGCTGTCATGGCGCTCCCAGTGTTCAAATGCGTCCTGCAATGAATTTTCACCTGACTTTCGAACCTGTGCGTATTGTGCAGAAAATCAGGACAGTCGAGCTCGACGGCAAGGTCATCAAACTGCAGATCGTGAGTCTCTTCTGGTCCATTGTTGTCAAATCGGCAGCTTGCGTGCGGTGGAGGAGGAATTCTGGTGAGCAGAGGTCTGTGGGATGCACGAACACAGCACCTTATCCCGTAACTGGGAATATTGGCTGTGCAGTGGGACACAGCAGGCCAGGAGCGCTTTAGGACCATCACCAGCAGCTACTACAGAGGCGCACACGGCATCATCGTGAGTCTTGCCCTTCCGCTCGCTTTCGCCTGGATGTACCATCTGCAGTTGAAGAACGCAGTGGAGGACTGTCTGTATGCCTGACGCTTCAGAATGGTGGCGTGCAGCACATTTCTGCTGCAGCGGCACAGGAGGCGCTGCCAGAGTGCAGCCGGGCACAGGTGACCGAACGCTGCTGGCAAATTCCTGTGCAGGTGGTGTACGATGTCACAGACCAGGAGAGCTTCAACAACGTGAAGCAGTGGCTGAACGAGATCGACCGCTACGCCAACGAGAACGTCAACAAGCTGCTGGTGGGCAACAAGAGTGATCTCACGGCCAAGAAGGTGGTCGACTACCAGACAGCCAAGGTGCGCCGAGTTTGTCTGCGCCTGTACAGTGAAAGCCCCAGGGTGCAGCGTGCAGGGCGCAAGGCACCAACATGTCGCCACTACCTTGCCAAATTCACACCAGCAGCTCAGTGGACGCCTTGTTTGGTCACCTGCTCAGCTAAATCACGGCATTGACTCTGCGTCTGTCTTCCGTGCAACCAGGCCTTTGCGGACGAGATCGGCATCCCGTTCCTGGAGACCAGTGCCAAGAGCGCGACAAACGTCGAGCAGGCCTTCATGACCATGGCCGCCGAGATCAAGAACCGGTGGGTGTCACAGATCCACCTTCAGAAATTTCGATGCTGTTTCCGACAGTGTCTGCAGCGCTGTTGTGCATACTTTGCGTGCAAGTCTGCGCATGGAGAAGCCCTGGGACAGCAGGACACCGACGCATGTTGTGCCCTTCTGTAGGATGGCGACGTTGCCAGCGCAGACGAAGCCGGGCGGCAACATCCGCGTGACGGAGGGCAAGTCTGTGGGCGCCAACAAGTCCAGCTGCTGCTAGGCTTTTCTGCCTTGCCCGACTGCCGCCGGCGGCCCATCCGACCGCTGCCGGGTGTGCGCCAGGAGCTGGCGCGTCGCCGACGCACAGAGCGAGGCGCCGCCTGTCGGTCTGGCAGCCTGGGCGCGGCCGGCTGTGGGGGCGCTGGGGCGCTGGAGCTGTGTCGCCTGAGGGCGGAAGCCTGGTGCCTGGCGCCGGTCGACGTTTGGGTGTGATGCGGAGGAGGAAGGACCACACTTACTTGCTCAAGGCCGTAGAGGACATCAGAGGACGGAGTGATTCCTTCCTAGGTGGTTCGCCGGCAGTTCTTGCTCATTGAACACCTCACACGGTGCCGTCCTGCAGGTAGAACGTGTAACAGTAGTCATTGACCAACGGCCAAAGCCACATATCTCAGTCCAGATGAGCCGTTGCTTTCCTGGCAGTCAGCAGGTTGCCGAGCAACTCTCATGAAATTCCACGCTTGCGTTGCGGCAGCTCCTTCTGCACCATTCTGCATTTGCACGCTGTCAGAGACTTGACAGTCGGTAACATCCACGTCGGATGCCAGACGTCAGGCGATCTGCAGGCGGAGCCTCCTCTCTGGCAGTGACTGGCTTCGTCTACTGGGTCACATCAGCCGTGGCCTATGGTGATGGAACGTTGCCCAATGTCTGCCCACTGCAATGCAGAAGTCACGAAACGAGCCCTGCGCGGAACGACATCTGACTTTCTTACGTGTTTTGTTCGCAGCGCTGTTCATCCTGTGGGCATTCGTGCCTACTAACTCCCTGCATGCCTACGGCATCACCTACTACCCCAGCAAGCACTGGGCCACAGCGCTGCCCGCATGGTGCTGTCTGGCGATGATGTTCACATACATAGCATACGAAAGGTAAGTGCACATGCATTGGCACGCCTGCCCGCCAGCGGGACTGCTTGCAGCTTGCGGAATGACGGCGTCTTGCATGTGCCGATGGCGCCATTGAGCGCATGCCCCTGCTGATCGCAGCATGAATCGGCTGAGCGTGCCTGCGCTTTGCAGCCTCAGAACAGTGCAAGGTGAGAGGAGCCTGCAGTATGCGAAAGGATGATTGATCGCATGATATGTCCCGGAATGACAGAAACAAATACAGTTCAACCAATTGCCGCGCTATGCCGCAGACCGCTTTGCAAAGCAGCTGCCGCCTCCGGACGACCCGCGGTCTATACCTCCACTGGCGGACCTACCGCTACCAGCTGTGTGCAAGGTTTTGTACGGTGGCTGATGCAGGTGAGGGTGAGGGTCGCGTCATTGCGGCACATTCCGACCGCCTGCTGCGCAACGATACCAGCGGCCGCAGCTGAAAATTGACTAGGGGGTGCATTTTGCAGGTGTCAGCGCCACAGACTGTTGGCCGTACTTCGACACATACGACCGGGCTTCTGAGCTGCATCGATCGGCTGACCTGACAGGAGATTGAGCGCCACCACGCACGAAGCAAAGCCTGTGTCGTAAGCAAAGCTCTGCTGCAGTGAGCCTCCCAGCGCGCAGCACACGCCTTCTGGACTCCCACACTGCGACCGTGACTTGTCGGTGCTCTGTGCGAGCAGCGCTGCCGCCACGCTGACGTTGCTGCAAAGCCATTCCCGGCATTGGTGTGGAGATCATGCGCCGTCAAGTACTGCATGCCAGTTCAGCTCCGCTTGCCCGCAATAGGTAATATTAACGCCGCTCAGTTGACGCCTCTCTCCTTCAATCGCAGTGTGCATGGGCCGACGAGGCAACAGCCGAGGCCGAGGTGATGCGCACACTGGCAGCTGGTGGGCTGTGAAGGCACTGGCGCAGAATGGCTGCGCCCATTTGGGGAAGCGTCAGCACTGCAGACATGCCACAGCAGCCCAGCTGCCAACGGACACGGAATTGCTGATACACCTAGCTCCAAACGCGAAACAATAAAATTAGACAGTCAAACAACGTGGTGTACCTCTAGACCGTGTTCATAGCGGGGTGCTGGTGTCTCTGTCATGTGTGGGTGCTGAGTCGGAAATTTTCAATAAGGACATCCTCAAATTTCAACGTCGACAACAGGCTCTCAGGTAGGTCTACGTGGTCAAGCATGCCAACGCCTATGGTACTCGTAGGCCCATGGCAGCTCAGCGACATCGCCGCGTTCCGCGACGCCCGGCCCCGTGTCTTTGTTCCACCAGACTCGCCCAGTGGCGCGCCTCTGCTCCCAACTATTCAAGCAGGCGGAGGCCGAAATGTCAGGGCCGCTGGAAGTACGCCAGCTGGCCGGATCGCGAGACCAGGGCCCGGTACTCCTCCCGCATGCCGCGGATGATGTCCATCTGCACGGCGCACTCCCCCGCCTTCTCCTCCAGCTCCGCCTCCAGCTCCCTGCACCACAACATATTAATATCATCGAATGCAATTTTCGTAATGAATTTGACGACGGACCTGTCGTCTGTCTACATGCATCCAGCTCCGCATCCAGCTCCCTGAAACAATGAAACGTTTACCTAAAAACCGTATCAAGCACCCGAAGATATTCCAGGCTCGCGCCTAGCCCGCCTGTAGCAGGGAGCGCCGAGAGCACTAAGCCGACGCACATGATTGGCGATTGCCGCGCCAAGGTGGGCTCCCATGCTCGCCATCTGACATCCCATCAATGTGCTGAATACGACATGCTCGCTGGACCCAACGCCCCCAATCTTGTATTGGTAGGCGCACCTGAGCCGGGCGGCGGCCGCCGCACGCTCGCCCTCCCGCGCGGCCTGCACCGCCAACAGCTGCCCGTGCAGCTGCCGCTGGTCGGCGCTGCCGCGCACGTCGGCGGCGCCGCCGGCGCCGGGCGGCGTCGCGGCCTCGCCGCCCGCGAGCCCGCTGCGCAGTGGCCCCTGCAGCGCCCTGCGCGGCGGAGCAGCGGCGGATGATATGACAGCGGCACACCACTCCTGCTTTGGCTCTTGTTGCTGGCAGGAACACGTCCCAGCTGTCTGCACCTTTGCAGCCCAACTCACCAATGTACCAGTACGGCAGACATCACTGTGTGCATTGCAACCTCGACTCTCACACAAACACAGATCCAGGAGGCGAGAGCTACCTGCGCATGTGCGCGTGCTGCCGCTGCATTGCTGCCATCGCTGCGTGCGCGTCCGCCAGCTGTGCTTGCGCCGCCTCGACCTGCGCCGGCAGAAATAATCTTGGTTGGCATGACATCCCACCGCGGATCGTATCCGCATGCATCAGCCGCTAGTCCGGTAAGCCTTGGAGTGCGCAGTGGGCAACACCCAACAAGCAAACAGCAGACCGCTGGGAAACATTGAATGCGTCCATTGTCTGCGGCTGCAAAGTGTAGCTGGGTCAAGTTTATCCTGGCAATATTGCACCTGCTCGGGCAGCCCGCAGGCCGCCTCAGCGTCCGCCAGCTGTTCCGCAAGGACTTCTGCTTCCTGCTGCCGCGCCGCCAGCTGCCGCCGCAGCTCCTGCTCGGCCTCCGCATGCTGCTCCTGCACAGGGGGAATCACACGTGCAGAAGGGACATTGTGTCAAATATTCGTCATGCGGCAGCTTCACGCGGTCAGAGGCGAGGCAGCGGTAACATGTCAACTCTTGCGACGCTTGACGCCGAGCAAAGCATCCTGCGTTTTGCCAGCGCACGTGTTCTAGCTTGCGGCAAGAATTCGCCACCTGACGCGTCTATCCAGTGGAGCAGCACGTGAAGACAAGGGAGGGAAGTGTTGCCTGCAGGCGCCGTTGCGCCTCCGCCGCCGCGTCTGCCGCCGCCGCCGCCGCGTCCGCCGCTTGTTGTGCCTCGTGCTGCTCGCTGGCCAGCGCCGCCGCGGCCTCCATGGCCTTTTGCCGTGCCGCGGCGACGTCCGCGTGCAGACCGGCCGCGGCGTCGGACGCCGCGCCGCACTCCGCCTGCGCCCGCTGCAGCTCGGCCTGCGAACGGGTCAAGCCAAAGGTGTGGCTGCAGGAAAGGGGTGTGAAACCAAGTCGCACTCTACTTGCTGGAGAAGCGGACCCATCCCCTTGTGGATGTGTGGATTCCGTTCAGGTGCGCCGACAGCCCTTCCCAAGTGTGAAGCACAGAGCCTAGACAGTGCACGAGAAACAGCAACAGGGCTAACCAGTCCTTTGCTGGGGTTGAATCTGCGTCTGCGTCGAGTTTTAAGATGGCGGAGGCGGCAGGCGCCTGCAAGAAGTGCACCTGCAGCTCCGTCAACTGGCGGCCGCGCTCCGCGAGAGCGGCCTCGGCACGGGTCGCGGCGTCCGCAGCCCGCCGCCGCGCCGCCGCCGCAGCCTCCACAGCGTCGTTCTGCCCACAGCACGCCTCATCCAGCTGCTGCTCCAGCTCAGCAGCCCGCGCCTGCAGCACCAAGAAGTGAGTTTAGTTTTTCGAGCACCCGGCTACGTTCCACAAACGCGCGTGCTGCATGGAGCGCTCCAGCCGGTCCCAACCGATGGGCAGCAAGAGGCGTGGAGCGGCACTCCCACGTTCTCGATCCAGGAACATAACTTACCAGCAACAGCAACGCTTGCCTGCAGTGCGTCCGCCGCTGCTTCCTGCTGCCGCAGCAGCTCTGCAGTGGAGTCTCGTGCCTCCTGCAGCGCCGAACATTTCTGCTCTGCATTTTGCAACCGCCGCCGGGCGTCCTGCAGCGCCTCGATCGCGCTGGCCCGCCCGGCGTCTGCTTCCTGCAGCCGACCCAGACACGGGCCTCCAGTTCATCTGAAGAGACTGCACATGACGATGAGCTGGAGGCTGCTGGCATGCTATCCCGCGAGCTGCTACCACAGATCGGCTTGACAAAGCATCCAGCAACGACCTACTCCAGATGCACACAGGAACCCGTGGACGCCAGCGGCTCACGTGAAGACTCGATTGACAGTACCCAGCGTCGGTCGGGTCTCCACCTGCAGGCAGTCATGGGCCGACACTTCCAAACGTCATATCCAAGGTTGGGCTCACCTGCAGCCGGTCATGCAGCTGTTGCGCGGCCTCCAGCATCTCGCGGCGCTCATCGCTTATAGCGCGCTCCGTCGCGTGGCGCTCCGCTTGGAATTGACGCGCCGCCTCGTCCGCCGCCGCTCGCGCCGCCGCCGCCCGCTGACGCGCGTCCTCGATCTGGGCGTGCGCCTGGAAGAGGATAACATCAGAACAACTAAGTATGAAAGTGATAGGAATGAATCTGTCAATAGATGCAAAATATTTTCGGCTGTTGTGTGGCAGCACATGCCACGCAGGGGACTACGGCAGCAAACCTGGTGCCGGAGGCGAGCTTGCAACCTAGGGATGCAGGGGACTGCCACTGCGAAAAGTCGTGGGTGCACTCTGTCTGCAGTCACGTGGCACACACACAAGGGGTACGAGGTACTGAAGAGGCACCTGCTGCGCAGACTGCTCCGCCGCCGCGCGGGCGGCCGCCTCGACCTGTGCGCCCTGTGCCGCAGAGTGCCTTCCCTCCGCCGCCGCCGCCAGCGCCGCCTCGAGCGCTGCCTCCCGGCAGGCGGCCGCGCCCAACTCCTGTCGCGCAACATGACATTGTTCATGCGTTTCGATTTGGCATAATCTCAATGATACGCGGCGGACATCCTCCTCCTCCAGCCGGATAAAGGCGGCTGAACATGATGCGGCCGTGCATTCTCTACTTGAATTCAAGTTGAAAGTGATAAGCTTTCAATACCTGTCGCAGCTCGCCGTCAGCGCCGTCCCGCTCTGCGAGCTGCGCATGCAATGTCGCGACGCGGCTGCGCGCCTCCAGTGCCGCTTCCGCCGCCGCCTGAATGCCCGCCTGCTGCGCGTCCAGCTCCTGGATGGAGAACAAAAGCATCTCAACAATTTGGGCTTGTGTGTTTCCCTTCACTTGCTGAGTGCAATTTTGCGATGCGGCTGTGCGCCTCTTCGGCCGCCGCCTCTGCCGCATGCTACGTGTCCAGCTCCTGGACGCAACAAAGACGGCGTTTTGAGATGCTGTTCTGTCTGCTTCTGTGCAACCTTAGGCGATATATAGTTGCGTCCCATTTCAAGCTTTAACGTCCCATATCACCAAACACTGCACAACACAGAGTGATGCCTGCAATTTACCTTGCGAGCGTCCGCCAGCTGGGCCGCTAGAGCATCATGTGCCTCGGTCGATGCTGCCGCCAGCTGCGCCCGTGCGTCCGCCGCCGCAGCGGCCGCTTGTACCGCCTCGCTCTCGGCAGCGGACTGAGCCGCCTCCGCCCACGCCTCCAGTGCTTTCATTTCTCCCTCGCGCTCCGCTCGCACCTGCACCGCCGCCGCGGCCGCGGCCTGCTTCGCTCTTGCGTCGGCACCTGCTTCTGCCTGCGCCGCCCGCGCCGTGGCCGCCTGCGCCTCCGCAGTCGCCGATTGCGCTTCCACTTGGGCCGAGTCCGCTGCCGCTTCAGCCGCTTGCAGCCTCCGCCGCAGGGCTGTTTCCTGCTCCGCATGCACGTTCAAGGCCTCCGCCAGCTCTGCGGCTAATGCCACTTCTGCCGCTTCCAGCTTTCGCTGCGCCTCGCCCGCCGCCACCTCCGCCGACGCGACGTCCGCCCGCAGGCCCCGCACCTGATGAGTTTCAAAGGTTTTTATCTGATCTCCCCCGTCAAGGCGCAACCACTTGATAATGAAATAATGAGAAGACTCCACTTGTTAGCATGTGATTGAGCAAACCAAGGAAATGAAAGCAAATGCTGCAGGCTTCGCACCTGTGACTGCAGCAACGCGGCCTCGGCCGCGGCTGCGCCGGCGGCGTCTGACGTCTCGGCCTCAGTCTTTGCCAGCCGCTCGTTCACATCCCGCAGCTCGGCGTCGGCACATTTCGCAGCGGCCGCCGCGGCGGCGGCCTCAAGCCGCCGCTTGTCATGCAGCGCCTCTGCTGCCGCCGTCTGCGCCGCCAACTCTTCCTGCACAGTTGACCGAATGCAGCTGTTGAGTCTTCTCTGTCTCGACTACAATGGCAGGATCAGATATGCGACCTCCACTTGCCGCATGTCGTGCAGCGCCTCCGCAACCGCCGTCTGCGCCGCCAGCTCCTCCTGCGCAGTTGGCATTTCTCCACATGATCACCTCAATATGCTCGGCATGGCCGACACAGCTGCAGCCGCCTCCAGTTGCAGCTTGCATCTAGGGCCGGTGCGGCTACTGGACTCTGTGTAAATCTGCAAAGCACAGGGATTCCGCTCGAAAAGAGGACAGCGGATCTCAGCCGAATCGGGTTTCCCAAGAAACTGCGCTCAGCCTTGTAGAGAGCCATGTGCACAAGCCGTGTGGTACAAGGCGCCTGGACACAGCCCTTCGCACCCGCAGGCTGTCCAACGCAGCGGCATGCTGCCGCTCCCGCGCCTCTGCAAACGCCTCCTGCGCCTCACGTGCCTCCTGCAGCTCCCGCTGCAGCCGCTCGACGTCGTCGCCTCGCGCCGCCGTGGCCGCACAGGCGGCGGCGGCCTCCGCCTCCAGGTCCTGTCAAGTGCGCCGGAACTTTATTGGAGTGCTGTCTCCTACGGCCCACATTGTATGTATGGCTTGCGGCTCTCCCCTTTCAGACACCCAGGGGCCATGGTGGTAGCACCAGACACAATGTCGCTCTGTGTCCCCCTGCGGCATACAAGACTACCAAAAGATGGGAAAAGTGGCTGACACCCACCGTGACGCGCTGCCGCAGCGCCTGCTGCGCCAAATGCGCAGCGTCAAGGTCCGCCGCTGCAACCGCCAGCTGAGCCAGCTCCGCCGTCTGGGCGGCGTGCCGCGACTCGCCGGCCCGCGCCGCCGCCAGCTGGCCCCGCAGCTCGACCACCGCCGCTTCCTGCTTCCATACCGTGTCCTCCGCCGCCGCCAGCTGGGACTGCAGCTCCGCCGCTGCCGAGTCCCGTGCGTCGGCGCGCCATTCCGCGACAGTCAGTTTCGCCTGCAGTGCGTCCTCCGCCGCCGCCAGCTGGGTCTCCCGGTCACCAAATTCCGCTTGCGCTGCCTCAAGCTGCGACTGTGATGCCGCCGCCGCCGCCGCATGCCGCTCGGCATCCGCTCGCACGGCGGCCAAATGCGACTGCAGCGCCGCCGCCGCTTCGGCGCGCTGCTGTGCATTTGCCTCCGCCGAGTCCAGCCGTGACGCCGCCACAGCCCCATCAGCCTGGTGGCGGGCCGCATCCGCTTGCGCCTCCTGCAGCTGCGAGGCCAGCTGCGTCCGAGCCTCCGAGAGCCGGGCCAGCTCTGCCCTCGCCTTACCCGCCGACGCCTCGGCGGCCGCCAGGCGCTCGCGCAGGCCGGCGACTTCCCCCCGGCTGGCGGTCAGCGCCGTTTCAGCGGCATCAGCACTGGATTGCGCCGCCTCCAGGTCTGAGACCTGCGCCGCCAGCTGTGCCGCCTGGCCGTCGCACCGCGCCTCCCACTCTGCAGAGCTTGCTGCGGCGGCCGATGCTTCTTCTCCAGCCGCCTTGACGCTCGCCTGCACCTCGGCGGCTTGAGCTCCCAGCGCGGCGGCGTGTGCGCTCTGCTTGGCGACCTGGCCTTTGAGCTCCGCGATTTGGCCGTCCCGCGTGGCGGCGGTGTTCGTGGCTTTCGCAAGCGCCAACTGCAGCCGTGCGACCTCCGCTTCAAGATCAGCGTCCGCTGAGGCCGCCGCCGTTTCACGGGCCACCTGGCACTCCCGCCGCAGCCCTGCCACCTGCAGGAATGGAGGCAGAAGTCACACATGCTGAGACGGAACCGCTGATGACGAGCAATGAGGCACGCCGGCGCTCCAGGCAGCTGGGCATGGCTCTGGGCCGAGCTCATTCATTTGACCTGCCGCAGCAGGATGCAGCCAGAGACCTCCACTGACATTCCCATCCTGACGCACGGCATTGTTGACTGGTCTCGCACGGATGCATATCTGTCTTTGAAGGCATGTATGAGGGATCACCTCGGCTGCTGCGGCGTCGCTTGCCACCTGGGATGCGGCGGTGGCGTCCTGGGCGGCCGCCGCCACCTCCTCGGCGCCTGATGCCCGCCGCTGCCAAAAGGCCAGGTCCGCCGATTTAGCCTCCTCGGCCGCGGAAACGCACTGCAGCGCCGCCGCCGCGGCTGCCTGCACGACCCACCCAACCAATCTGAGACCTTTGTCTTGGAACTGAACTGAGGATGGAATCAAGGTTTGCATCTCGAAGCATGTGCAAAAGCGCAAACACTGCATAATCATGATACCTCAGCGGCGGCCTTGGCGTCCTCAGCTGCGAGTGCGCGTGCCTGCCAGAAGTCCAGGTCTGCACGCACGCCCCTGAGCAGCACGTCGTGGCCGTTCTGCTGCTCCTCCGCCTGCGCCTTCAGTGCCGCCACCTGCGCGCTCGGAACATAGGTTTCTGTCAGCGGCGGGTCTTGTTGCAGAGGTGGATGCAATGCGTCCAGGAGGCGCCCTGCAACAGAGCACTCTGCCCCGCATATGCCGTCACCATGCAGCTGGCCCCGCTCACGATGGCTGCTCCACAGTTGCTAGTTGCTTGAACTCGTTGTTTCCGGAACCATTTCAATCAACTAGATCTATATTGTAATGTTATCAACAGGTTCTGCGATACCAGAGCACGGCTGCATTGTCAGGACGTGATCCAGCCACTGACCCGCACCTCTGCTGCCAACGCGCTGGCCTGCTACCGCAGCATGCAGCGCCAGTGCAGTGTGCAGCAGCAGCTATTTCATAGCCGTCACGCCTCAGCAACACGGAGCACAACGACCATCCGGCATGCACCTCGGCCGCCAAACACTCAGCCTGGCAGGCGGCCGCCTCCTGCAGGTCGGCGAGCGCCGAGGCGTGCCGCGCCTCCCGTTCCTCCTTGCTGTGCTGCCGCTCCTTGAGCACCGCGTCCTGCCAGATCACGGCATCACATTTCAATCGGATCTGCATGTACAAGACGTTTGAAAGGCGGGTGCTGCCGCAGCGAGAGCAGCGCGCGTGCCGAGGTTTGCCGCAGGTTCCGTTCCTTGGTGCTCTGCGCCCGCTGCTTCAGCAGGCCGTCCTGTCACACTGATGCACAGGTTCTCCAATCAACATGGACATGTCAGCATTTGCCCAAGTGTCACAATGCACATATCGCATCCTGGCGCTAGACTGGCTCTGAATCTAGAAGCACTTGGGATGGTGGCCTGCATCGGGCGCAGCACTCCTGAGCGGCATGTTTGCCAGTCGCACCTGACGGATGATCTCCGACTCATAGGCGGCAACCTTCTCGTTTTGTTCGGCCAGCTCCGCATGCAGCGCCTTGTTGTCCGTCAGCAGCTGGTCTCTGCAACAAGCACAGCCGTAGAATGAATGAAAACTGTACACATTTCTATCATGTAAAACACCAGATTCGTTGCAGCATTGACACGGCTGGTGGGCTTGTGAGCAGGGCCTGAGGCAAATCGCGGCGCTCTGAGCTCTTCTCGGCAGCGGCGAGGGAAGACATGCACGTGAGGAACGGCAACGGACACCGACGGCCATGCGTGAATGCCATATGCAAATTCCCGATGAGAAATTCCCACTGACCGCTGGAAGGTGAGGCCCTGCACGAGAGGCTTGATGGTGTCGCGGCTCTTGCGCCGCGCCTCGTCCGCCGCCGCCAGCGCCGCCGCAAGCTCCGCTTTCTCGGCGGCCGCAGCTTCCAGGCGCTCGCCAACCTCCTCTGCGTGCGCCCGCAGCTGCGTGTGCAAAGAAGGCTGCCATGTCGATTATCACTTGAATATAACATACTTGAGTGCTATCCTCCAGCCGTGAGCTCCGCCTTTTCGGCAGCGGCGGCCTCCACCCGCATACCCACTTCCTCCGCATGCGCCCGCAGCTGCGCATCAAAAGACTGCCACGTGGAATTGCTTCCACAAATGTTCTCGACATCTCCACTGCGTGTTTCTGTGATGGATGCTGCATACAGCTATCACCGCCCTCCCCTGCCGTGCCGGCGGCGCTGCCTAGCCGAACCTTGTGAGCCACTACGATTTCTTCAGAACAGCTTGAGTGCATGCATGCGCATCCTGACGGCATGCAGCGCGAGCGGCGAGGTGCAGGGATTGCTATGTCACAATGCAATTATAATATTTATGTCTAGCACCTGCAATAGGGCCGACTGCAGCTCGGCGACAGTTGCCTGCAGCTGCTCCTTATCTGCTGCTAGGCACGACGCCGACTGCTCCTGTGCACGTCCAAGCACATCGACGCATCAGCTGCGCAGTCAATGCGCTTGCCACTGGTGAATGCGGAGCAGGCATTGTGCATCCGGATCGGCGGCACATTAAAACCAAACGTGAAGGTGCCGTGAAAGGCTGCTTCTCGAAGGCTGCTGGTGCACAGGAGCTGGACCCCGCGCCTGGTTCGCCAGCTGCTCTGCGCCGGAGGCCGTCTGCTGGCGCAAACTCTCGAGCGCCGCAGTGTGCGCCGCCTGCAGCTGCGCGACCTGGCCGGCCAGCGAGTCTGCAGAGTCCTGCAGTGCAGTACTCCGTGTGCTCTCGGGTCCCGCCCCGACAAGCGGATCGCCGGTGCCGGTGAGGCTCTGGCTGAGGAAGCATACTGAGTTACCTTGGCTGTTTGGGCATGCATGCTACCTGCCATGCAAGACTGAATTGTCTCTGACTTACATGCGAATGATGATTTGAGGCACCAACCTGCGCCGGCGAGTCTCTCTCGTGCTCATTTGCGGCCTGCAGCGCGGCCGCCAGAGCGGCGCGTGCCGCGTCGAGCGTATGCTGCAGCCGCTGCACCTCACCTGCCAGCGCCTGCTTCTCTGCCGCAGCGTCCAGCCCCTGCTGCTCCAGGACCGCCAGCCTGAGAGAAGACCAACCGACGGTCAATTGGCATTGACACAAGCTGCCAAGTGCCCTCCATCCAAAGGTGCATGAAAGACCCGGCGACGACATTCACGAGTGTGGTTGTGTGTGCGGGCCTGCCCCACTGGATAAACTTTTGCCTGATGCCTCAGTCTCTAGACACACGAAGGAATTGCAGTGCCATGCTGAGTGCGGCTGCTTGCGACGCTGCCTCCAAATGTCATCTCATCTTCATGAGAGTCACCTGGCTGCGGACAGCGCCCCCGACGTCGCAGCCTCCTCCCGTAGAGCTGCGGACTCTAGCCGCAGCGAGTGCCCTTCCGCCTCGCGCTCTGCAATCGCCGCCTTGACGCTCGCCAGCTCGCTGGCCAGGCTGCGAACAAACATCGAGCAAGCACTCCTTTACTTGCTTTTCAGAAAGCCTTTACAGTGACCGCCTTGGCCCCTCGCTGTCGTTCATCTTGATGTGCGGGCTGCATGACCGGTTGGGCAGGCGGCTCCCCCTGTGCTGGAGCGGCGGCCCTCCGGCAGAGGAGGCAATGCGCAAGCACCTTCTTGCCACTGCCCACCACAGTGCAGGCGCAGCAAATCATGACAGGACCCTCGCCCCCGGCACACCTGGCGCACTCCTCGGTTTTGGCCGCGTGTGCCGCCGCCGCCGCCGCCACTCGCTCACCTGCCGCGGCCAGCTCGCCGTCCCTGTCGGCCAGCTGCGCCCGCAGCCGCTCCTGCGCCACCGCCGCCGCGTCGTCCTGCCCCGCCAGCTGCTGCAGCTGCGAGTCCAGCTGCGTCACCTGCCAATGGTGTATAAAAGGCGCAAACATCACCATCTACCCGGATATAAGTGTTTATGGGTGTACCTTGGTAGTTTTCTGCTGGTCGACCCTGCATTGACCATGGTGCTGCTGCTGGCCCGGCGTGCAGCTGCTGTCACCCGCCTGCTTCGACGAAAAGAGCTCGTGAGTATGTCACGCGAATCTCACGCTGCCCACCTGCTCGTTGACGGCTGCGAGCGCCACCTCCTTGGCCTGCAGCTGCTGCGCCAAATCTGACGTCTGCTGCTCCAGTCGCGCCTGCAGTGCTGCGGTCTGCGCCTGAGCCCCCGCCAGCTCGGCCGCCAGCCCCGCCTTGGCCGCCTCTGCCTTCTCCGCGCGCTGCGCGGCATGGAGAACTGGGTCAATCAGCAGTGCTGGGGTATTTGAGCAGATGGACACAGGCCCCGTGTCTCCTTCCGAAGCCCACATTAGCACAACTTGGACATGTTTGCGTTCCGCAAGATAGTTGTCATCAACATGTGCAAACAGGCCTGAACCGTCAGCATGACAAGGTGTAAGAAGGAGAGCGGGGGGCGCACGGTGCGGGCGTCCAGGTGCGCGTCGACCAGCATGTCGCGGTCGTGCTGCAGCGTCGACTCCCACAGCCGCAGCTCCTGGTGCTCCCTGCGCCGCCGGGCAGCACGCGGCTTGCCTTTTGCATCAGAATGCCGACGAGGTTGCCATGTGTCTTGCAACGAGCGAAACGATGCGAAGCCAGCAGAGGAGGTCGCCGATGCAGTCGGTCACGAGCCCGGCAGCGCAGGTGAGTTTTGGGAGGAGGCCTCCGCAGGCGGCACCCTAGAGCCTGGTCCCAGCTCAGTTGAGTGATGCATCTGGGGGAGAAACACACCATCGACTGCACCTCTGCAGCTGGCAGTGCTGAGTGCTCGTCTTCGTGAGGTGGCACACCCAGAAGGCATGGTTTCTTCGAGAAAAACTCGATTCTTGGCTTTGGTTCCTGAACCCGCCGCACCTCTGCATCTGGCGGTGGTCCTCTTCGAGCGCCACCAGCCGCGTCTGCAGCGCGTCGTTGGCCGCCAGCGCCTCTACCAGCTGCGCCTGCCGGTCCTGCTCCTGCCGCTGCGCGGACAGCTCCTGCCGCGGGCACATGGAGGATCAGCGACCAGCCAGCGATATCAGCCAGCCACAGGAACGAGGCAAAATCGTGTGGTTCCCTCAGCAGGAGAGCATTCACTCGATCATTACGCAGCACCGAAAGCACCCGCAGCAGTGACAAATGACAAGGCTGGCTCCTGCGCCCTCTCGCTGCGCCCACTCGCTGCACGTATGTAATTCACTCTCTAGATGTAGTGCACCTGGATGAAGAGCGCCTGATGGTGCAGCTGCCTGCGCAGCGTCTGCAGCTGCTCCCGCAACGAAGCGTTCTCCCCCGATTTGTCCTCGTTCACCCGCACCTGCAGCCGGGCAGCATTGTGAACCTTTTAAGCGGGAATTGAGATCGAGACGAGATGAACCCGCCGAGATGAGGCGGGTGTCTGTGTTGGGCTGCATGTGCTGCGAATTTCTGACCCCTCGCATTTGTTATACCGCCGGCCCCAATGAGCCAGCGAAGCCAACCCTCTGCGGGGCAGGGAATGCAAGGAAAAGGTCAAGCAAAAACAGCCGATCAGCATCGACTGCCGCAGCGGCAGTGGGGGCGCACCGTGTTGACGATGTTTTTGGCGCGGCGCGCAAATGCCAGCGTGTGCGCGGTGTGCGCCGCATGCGCCTCTGCGGCGCACACATTGGCGATGAACACCGCCTTGCAGTTGCCGCCGATGGAGTCCTGCATTCACAAGGTAATAGGATTGGACAAATGCTGCGTAGGTATTCACAGATGAGTGATATGGGCTGCGCGACCAGGGAGCCTGCCAAAGTCGAACTTGAGCGAGCCCCAGCAACGCGAATCAGCAGTGAAGCCCTTGCCCAATGTAACAGCCCCCTCCTCATTCTGAAGGAGTGTGTCGTGCCGAAGCACTGTCCCACCTTGAGCAGGTGCGTGAGCTTGGAGTCGCGGTAGGGGACGTGGTTGGAGGAGGCGCCGCCCTGTTGCGTGAGCGCCTTGATGACGCGGCCCAGCGACATCAGCGACCCATTGATCTTCTTGGCCTCCTCCAGGCGGTGCCCCGACGTCTCCGCCTCCTTCTGCCGCTCGCTGCCTGTGTGATCATCTAAGGTGAAAGCTTGCAAATTTCTCTTTTTGCAACTGATGGCTGTCCTCGAGTGCCCTGATGCTTCCGCCCCCGTCCGCTGCTTGCTGCCTTCACGGGTGGGCCGCTGCGCTCGACACATCTGGCAGATCTGCCACGCACTGCCGGCACTTACACAGTCCAGCACGCAAATGCGGCCCGCAGTTCCGAACGCCTCTGCCAAGCCCAGATAGCAAGGCGTGCGGCACTGGCATCTCCCGCAACACTCCCCGCGCTGGTGAAAACCAGGTCAACTGTCGCTGACACTACAGGCCGGATCGAATACCCTCGCGTTCGATGCACAGGTGACTGCGCCTAATGTAATAAGTAAGTTGGAGCTGGCATCGCACCCGCCAGGTCGACGAGGGTGAGCGTGGCGGTCAGAACCTGCGGCGCGCCGCCGGCCATGACGTGCAGCTCCAGCTCCGCGGCAAAGATGCAGTGCGAGCGGCTGGACGCCGCGTTCGCCTTGGTCGCCTGCGTCTGCCGCGCCCGCAGGCCCCGCTGCAACAGCCCCACCGCGTCCGCCGCTGCGCAGACATTCATTCAAGTTCATTGCTGAAGAATCTCAGAATGAGACGCAAAGCACCACAGAGGCAAATCTCGCAGCAACGCAACCGCGTCCGCGGCTGCGCAGACATCGACATTGAGAGGTTGACAAAAAAATGAGAGGTTGACATAAGAAAGGAAGGGTAATGAGCCCGAACAGAAGCTTTCACAGGACACAACTTGCAGCTGGGCTGCTGTGTCCGACAGCAGAACGGCATCTCTGTCTGCGGGCTGCCGCCCGCATCACCATGCTCGCACCATCATGGCAGCGCCATCGGCAGGTCAGGTGTGCAGCCGAAGGTGGAGATCGAATGGAGCATGCTGCTCACCTGTCGCCACCACGACGGTGCTGCGGTTTTCCACATGCACGCCCTTGGCTGTCTCGTGGATTGCCAGGACGCGCCGCGGCTCCAGCAGGTCACTGCAGGGTGGGTCAGCACTTGCATGACATTCCATGGCTGCCTGCTTAGAATGCCGATCGATTGCTTGCCGAAGTTAACTGGGTGTGACGGACAGCACAGCGCTCTGTGCTGCAACACAGAGCAGTTGACCACGAGCTGGGAAAGCGCAATTCGAGCGATGTGCCGGCGGCACCTGAGGGTCTCATTGTACAGCTCCAGGAAGGAGCAGCGCACGACGCCAGATATCAGCCGGCCGCTGGCCTGCGGTCCGAGACGCGGCACACCTCTGATGGTGCCAGAAGATGTGGGCATGCGCATCTTGCTGCAGAAAGACAAGGCAACAGCAGTGCTGAGCCGCCAAGCTGACTGCGGCGATCGGAATGGCAGAGGGAGAGTCCCGGAAAGGCTACCTGCTGCGCCTTCATCTCGTCAAAGAGGCGCTCATATATGCGGGGGGCCAAGCCGGCCTGCGGGAGGTTCATGCAGGGTGTCAGTCCAAACCGCTCATGCCCGCAGGCGCACCCCGTGGCCATCAAACGGACATCTCGGTGTCAGCATGCTCTTGCGTTCACAGTGCAACTGTGCGACAGATGACAAGACAGCCCACCTCTGCAGCGAGGCCATCCGCCCCGGCTGACACATCGCCAAGCATGGTGTGTGTCTTGCCTGCGGCGAAATATGGCATCTCTTCAGGCATAGACGTCATGTGCCACCACCCTGTCAGTCCTCGCAGCAACTATTTGACTTGGCAGCAGGCAGCACAGGTACCACACCTGATGATGTTGCACCATACGCCAGCACACAGGAATTGAAGCCCGCCATCACATTCGTGATGATCGGCCGGCCCACGACTGCGCACAGCCACAGATCTTCCATCTACCCTGCTCAGACCTCATATGCGAAGGCAGTGAAACAACCAGGAAGCATGCAGCGGACTCAGGGCAAAGGGAATTGCCTTTGAAAGTTTTGAAAGTTTTGCAGCGCGCACCCTTGAACACCGTTTCCTGGGAGCACGTCGGAGAGAACACGTGGTCCAGTGTATGCGCCACCGGCTGCCCTTTTGCATCGGCGGCCTTGCCCTGCTTGAGCGGCGTCGCCGTGAGCGGCGTGGCGGCCGCGCTGGGCAGCAGCCAGACCCGCCGCTTGTCCCCGACATCCAGCTCGATGCATGCCGCCGCCTCTGCATCTGCAGCAGCACCCCAGCATTATGATATGTCTATGATGCGTTGCAGCAGGATGCATTGGCGCAAGTGACGTTGCCAAAGCCGCTGGGCACTTGCCTGTGCTGGCGTCCTGTGGAGGCCGCACGCGGCAGCACACCTGCGCTCGACAAATGCGCAGCTTGAGAGTCGTTGGCGATATTCTAGGACCTGGTACCAGCTAAATAAGTGCTCAGTTGGCTGGCTTAACTGCGTTTGGCTGGTGCACTCGCCTTCACATTCTCGCGCGCCGTGCCGTCACCAGCCACCCACAGCGGCACAGGGCTCAGCGACACAGACGGGCTCCTCTGATCCTGCGCGACGATAGAACAACAGTGATCCAGACCATTATTCAAAGTCCATCCCACGACGAAGTCGCCGTGTTCAGAGGCAAGTCCCCTACCTTGTTGGTGGCGGGTATAGCGCTGCCCGGCGTGCACCATTGCTGCGGTAGACAATAGATCCCAACGTCAGCAGCTTTCAGTGCCACACAGCATGACACAGCATGACACGTCAAGTGTACGGAGGGGCCACAAGGTGGCACTGACCGTCTTTGGTGTTCGCAGCGCCGGCCGCGGCCCTCCGACCTTGGGCGTCTGCAGCAGCTGCAGTGGGGTGCGCTCCTCCCGAACGGCGAGCTCCGCCGGCGGAGGGGTTGCTCCAGTATCTGCAATTCAAAGCACTCGGGTCACACATCGCGATCTCCCCGTGCTGCGACCCAAACGCATCTCGGAGTTGCACCTACCGGTTGAGTCACTGCCTGCAGGCGTTCTCACAGCGGCTGTTGCCATTGCTAATGCATGTCCTCCTCCAGCTTTAGTGTTCATGCCACTCTAGCGCGGGCTGCTTTTCGCGCGGCGACCACGGGTGGATGTTGCAATCTCTGCTGCAAAACGACAGGCCACGGCGACGATAGGTTCACCATAAATACTTCGCGCCAACCTTCGTGAAGATGCACAGTGAGCTTTACGAGGTGCTTTCCAGCCAGCGTAACTGCCCAAGACACACAACTGCGATGAGCTGGCGACAGGGGCACAGTGCGACTTGAAATTTGGAAACTTCCCACCGGAATGACGTCGGCGGTGTTTCGTTCGATTTCTACATTTCACGTCTGGCTCTTTTGCCTTCGCTGCTGGCAGTCCTGCAGCCTCCACAGAGCGTGCACATAGTGTTTCAACCATGTCCTAGCTTGCCGGCGCCCCGCGGGTGCTTCATGGTGAGAAACAACACCATGCCGCGAGCGAGCTACCTATTCGGAAGGCAAGGGGCGCACTGCCACCAAGCCTTCCCCAAGTGCTGTCTTCTAGTCTATAGTCACTCGTAGACCCATTTCTCTGAGTGCAGCTCGTACTGCGCCAGCTCCTCAGGCGTGAACCACAGGGCGATCTCCTTCTGCGCCGACTGCAGCGCTCACAAGCGCATCCCGTCAGCAGCCTGAGCCACCCTGAAGCAGCGGCAATGGTAAGTGCGCAGATCTGCGAGGGCGTCATGCATGTGAAGCACGGTATGTTACCTGAGGGCTGTCAGAGGCATGGCAGATGTTGCGGCCCATGACGATGCCGAGGTCCCCCCGGATGGTCCCTGCAGGGTCCGAAATGCTGCCATCGATGAGCATTGGGACCGCTTGAAGTTCGTCTGTTGTCAGACTGCTGCAGAGCATCCAACTAGGTCTCATTCGCGGCATGAAAGCGCCAACGCGCGCAGGGGAGTTTGAAGTCACCTGGTGCGCTCTGCAGCGGCTTTGTGCTCCCCAGCATTGAGCGGCCTGCTGATGTCACGTCCTCTCCTGTGCCCGAGCAACAGCATGCTGTTGGATGCTTTTGCTGTTGCATGCAAGGCGTATGTCACGTCTCCGCATCCTGCGCACAAACTCACCTTCCCAGACCATGGCGATGACCGGGCCTGCGCCAGCAGCACAGCCAATGCGTGTGATCATTTCTATCATTAATATTCTGAAATTTGCAGACTTCCTGGGATTGCCACTTCAGCTTGCGTACATCGGACGGGTTGGGTGAAGGGTACAGCACGGGTGACACGTGGACTTCATAAGATACAGAGCGTTTTTTGTACCTGAGGACAGGAAGGACACCAGCCCGTCAAAGAACGGTTTGCCCTCGTGCTCGACGTAGTGCTTGCCTGCCAGCGACCGCGATGGCACCAACACCTGCGGTGGTCATGTTGACTTTGCAGAGGGAGTCCTGAACACGCTCAGTCACCCGCCATGTTGCATGCGATGGCAGGCTTGGTCGCCAGCGCAGCAAGATTCGATGCTTGCGCCAGGCAGCACATTTGCACACTCGACATGCCGGAGCGCGCACCTTGATGCCCACGAGCTTGAAGCCCCGCTCCTCGAAGCGGCGGATGATCTCGGCGACCTTTCCTCGGTGCACGCCGTCGGGCTTGATCTGCGGTACACGTTATGCATGAAACTTGCGCACTATCCGTCATCCTGCTGGGGAACGCACCATGACAGGGAGTGCACAACCATGCTTTCAAACTTCCCAAATTCCAGTCCTACCATGATGAAGGACTGTTCCCGCGTCGGCTCGGCCAATGCGTAGGATGCGGTGCCTGCATGAAGCACAGCGGCATCGCATCGAAAACCATACCAATCCAGGTTGAACTTCTGCAGATGCAAGCACTGGAAGTACGACATATTAACCGTCCTGTGGGCAGGTCGCATGGCACCTGCGACGGTGGCCGCTGCCGCGGCTGCAGCCCAGAGCCCATTGCAGGCAGCAGCCGTTGGCGCGCTCGAGGCGAGCGCAGCGGCTGAATGTTGCTGAAGCTGACTTCTGCAAGCGACCGCTGCGCCTGCGCGCACAAGACGCGCAATTGAGCCATATATCATGCCGATGGCGGCAACAGTGCCGTGCGGCTTTGCCAGACGAAAGGTTACTTTCGTCTGGCAAACCCTAAACCCTAAACCCTAAAACCCTAAACCCTAAAGCCTTTTTGCGAGACATCAAGTGCGATCATCCGGTGAAAGCATGCACAGTCACCACCTGCAGGCCTCGCTGATCGCTGAGCGGCCTTGCCGGCAGCACGAATGACTTGGCGGAACATGGGGAGGATTGGGGAAACTCAGGATCGAGATGACAATTGCCGGCTCGCCAGGCGTGACAACGAGTCCTACCACCCAAAACGTTTCAGGTGTCGCGTGTGTTTTAGTGCAACTGGCTTTTAATTCGCGGCAATCGCCGCTTCAATCCGTTCGCGTCGTTGGAGACTGCCTGAAGACTTTGCGTGAAAGGGCCGGCAACTGAGCTCCAATTCGAACCAATCGCCATGCCGGCCATGCGCGATCCACACTTTGCAGCCCTGCCAAAGACGATGGCTGCATTCACTGACTGTCGTCACCAATGAGTGAAACCGCACGTCATCGCTCTCTGATCTCTAGGAAGTGATGCAACTCTCTGATGCACGCAGTTGCTCTGTCCCAGTGCTGTGTATTTCTAGAGATATCTGAATGCCGCCGCGCCGCAGCTGCGACTTCTCGACGTCCTTCCATGCTCACTCTATAGAGCAAAACGGTCGGGGCCGTTGCTGTCGGGACCCCGCAGCGGCGGCCGAGCCGGCCGAAAACATGCTGAAACCCTCTACAGCTTGCGGCGACGGTAGCGGATGCGGCAATTCTTGGGTCCCACCACCATTGACTGGTAGTCCGGCTCCGGGAACGGGTCCACCAGCTCCATGTCGAAGTTCCGCAGCAGAACGCTCCAGATCGCCTGCGAAACCGCCAGAGACAACGCTGAAAACGCAGCTGTTTTGGCTGAGGCGACTAGAGAGCTGACTTTCCTGTTAGCGGTTGACGGACAAGGGATGTAGGCCAGAGCTGCAGCAAGGCACGGGGGACGAGGTTCAGCAAGGCTCCTGTCAGCGCACCTTGATCTGCAGGTATGCGAAATTCTGGCCGAGGCAGCCGTGGCGGCCGCCGCCAAAGCCGATGTAGCTGTAGGGCACCGCCTTGTCCTCCTCCCGCGGCGGCTCGAACCGCTCCGGCTGGAAGTCGTCGGGCTGCGTGAAGACCGTCGGCAGCCGGTGCGAGAAAGCCGGCGACGCCGCCACGATGTTGCCCTGCGGAGTTCAAATTGCATCTTGGCCAAAACTGTGTCGAGCGATGAATGATGTCTGGTCGGTCTGTTGCTGCGAAGGCATGAGCAAATGCATGGGCAAATGCATGGGCCTATGTGGCCCATGAATGCATGCAAACGCTTTGGCATGACGGCCATGCCTGGTGGGGCAGGAAACATTGCGGTGACGCTCCGCCGCCAGCCGGAAGACATCTGAAGACTCAAAACGTGCGCCTGTCCTGACGACCTCAGGATATACTTTGCGAGGAGCAGCAGCTGGCGGAAAGCGCTGCGTGCACCTTGGGAATGACAAACTGTCGCCCAGAGGAGTCCTTCACCGAGAACGTCTCCTTGACATAGCGCATGACCATGATGAGCGGCGGGAACATCCGCACTGCCTCCTGCGCAATGAATATTCCGACGGCATTCAGAGAAGAAGATCCGACATTAGCGACACCCTGATCATCATTCCCAATCAGCCCCGGTGGAAGCGTCTTTGCCTCGGAAGCCGTGAGAGCACATTGTTTGCGGAGCACCCAAAGAGCACCAGAGATGAAGTATCCATGCTTACGACTGCCGATGTGCACGAGGGCTGTTACAACTACCAAATATAAGCATTCGACAGGCTTGCTCATCGTCGCCGCCCCCGTTATGCCACGACACTAACAAAGCAAACGCCGGCAGCAGACCTAGATGTCATGGTGCAGCACGTCCATGGCCTGCAGCGCCTCCATGCTGAGCTCCTCGCCTTGCTGTGCACGAGGGCCGCCACAGTGAAAACAGAAAGCAATTGGCGGCAAACATACCTGGATGTTGTGGTGCAGCACGTCCATGGACTGCAGCGCCTCCATGCTGAGCTCCTGCCCGTGCTGCGCGATGATCCGCCTCTGCTCCTCCAGCGCCGAGCTCCAGTTCTTGTCCTGCGGTCGGCAGCAAGCGCTCGAGTTCGGGATCCTTCAGCGCAGGGCATGCTGTCGCCTTGGCAACAAGCCGTCGTGCTTCTCAAGCCACACTCCAGAGTCTGCAATGTAGTGACAGACTGCCACCAACACGCTACTTCACAGGCCAGAGGTTGTGGGTTGCTGCGCTATCTGAGCTCAGAGCGAAGCACGTGAGGTGTATGGGCAGACCCTGCAGCCTGTGTGGGCAAGCGCCTCTCTTCTGGATCAAGATGAGCCTCAGCAGCGTGTGGACAGGCAGTCGCAGGATGCTGACCTTTGTGTCAAGCATCTGGTAGCCAGTCCAGGAAGAACTGATGGAGCTGGTGTGCTGGCCGGCAAACAGCGTCGCGATCAGGAAGCCCGCGATCTCCTCGTCGTTGGTCGCCCGCCCGTCGTACACCGCCCGATACCTAGGATCGTGAGAATACACATTGACAAACTCATTCCCGTGCTGGTGTGTCAGCGCTCCCCGTCAGAGTACATCAGCTGGAGGACATTGAGCTTTGCTTTGTTCTGCAGATTCAGCTATGGAGTTGCAGCACCAGGCGCCAGGACGCACTTGCTGTCGATGAACGTTTGCAGCACATCGTTTTCCTTGGCACCGGACGCACGCCGCGCCTGGATGACCTTGCCAAACAACCGCGACAGCTCCTTCCTTGCCCTGCAACAAAGCAGGGATGCAGGTTGTAGCCCGTGTTGACACCACCTTTATAAGTTGAGGAGTCGAGTAGCATAAAGTACCTTGGACACCAGCTCTGCAAACTTTGTCGGGTGGTGCACATCAGGCACGGATCTCGAAAAGGACCAGCGAGATCACAGCTGGATGATCGGACGTGACATCACAGGTGACACTTTGTAAATCCATGGCAGTCTGCAATTGGCAGGAAGGCAGAGCAGAGGGCGAGAAGCAAGGGTGTGAAGTCTCACGCATCGCGCTTGCGGTGGAATGCGGTGGGCAGGTAGGGGAACATGACGGAGATGGGGCGCATGCCGTCGTCCAGGTCGTGCAGCAACGTCGCCACCTCCTCGAACATCTCCTCCCGCACCTCCCGCCCTGCACATTGTGCAGCATTGTGCAGGCGCTCATGCTCTGCTGTCGAAGTTACCAAGGTGTACTCGGCAGGCACGCATCCCCTGTGGAGGATTGCTCTTGTATCGGCACGCGTCGAGCAGTGTGACAGCCCACGATGCTGCGCGTCAATGGCTGCATGTCTGAAACTGATGTCTGCATGATTGGAAGCTACTATCAGCGGGTCACCCATCGAGCGGCACTGGCGCTCGCTCTAGTGCTGTCAGCGAACTTTCCAGGTCACTGTATGCTCTCGCTATATCACTGCCATAACCAGAAAGCAGCAGTGGGATTAACGAGAGCAGTGTAATGCGTTCATGTGCGTCTACGAGACTATTGACTGGTCGCTCTGGGTGGAGAGGCAAATCAAACAACCGGGCAATGCAGCTCACCCAAGAGCGTGCGGCTGGCCGTCAGAATGATGAGCTCTGACAGCTCATCCTTGAGGTCTACGGTGCCCTCGTCGCCCCATTTCGCAAAATACTCCTGCGCAGCACTATGAATGCATTGAGCACTTGGTCCAGCACATGACAGACAATGCTCACGCCGGTGCCGGCGCAGCGGGCTTGTGCTCGAATTTGCATCTGCAGATCGCACCTCCGCCTCCATTACGAACAGCGGCACGTAGCTCTTCAGCTTCTGCGTCTTGAGGCTCTCCGCGAAGAAGCGGATCTGCTCTGTCCTGATGGACACGTCCACGTCGTAGACGACGCCCGGGCCGAATGTCGGCACATTGAATTTGTACACCTGCATGAGGACCCGCCAGTCAGCCAGAACCGCTGGGATGGCCTGGCTTCTTGCACTGCCTGCCATTCTAGGGGTTAGAGTTTCTATCGAATGATCTTGCTTCGCCCACCTCTGTCTGGCTGAGCTGGTCGTCTGTTGCTTTGAAGAAGTGCGGCGAGACATGCGGCCCGATGAGGAAGGTGATGTTCTTGTGCAGCACCGGCACCGTGAACACTTCCCCGCACTTTGCATACCCTTCCCTCATCAGCACCATCGGCCCCTGCAGGCGCGGCGCAGCGTGGCTTATAATCGAGCCAAATTTCTTCTTCAAGCAGGACAGATCACACCAGCTTGCCAAGAGTGCACTGATCGGTCTGCACCTTCACAAATTTGAGGATGCCACCGATGAAGGGCACTCCCTCGAACACCGGCGGCGCCTTGGTCGCTGTCATCTGCACCACCATGCGGCTGAAGGCCAGCAGGCCGAGGATCGAGGCCAAGGCGATCAGCGCCACCAGCGGCTTTGGCAGCCTGGCGAAGAAGTCATCGAGGGTGCCAAAGACAGCCTGATCTATTAAACTGCCGAAGCCGCCCGCCATGGCGCCGGAATGTACCAATACTATGGCTCACATAGAATGGAGCGCCCAAAAACCGGCTGATCGGCGTGTGGTGCACAGCGCACAGCGGGACTGGCGACCAGGGAACGCACAAGCTGTCAAGCCAGAAGTCTTTCGGGGTGTTTCAATGGAATTGCTTTCACATATCGCTGTTTTTGCTGCTGATCTACTGCAATTTAGTCATAAACCCGCTCACGTCATCGCCGAAGCCAACTTTGTATTGCGTGCCCAGCGAAAAAACAGCTCACAATCGCTGCCCGTACTTCAGAGGCTCGCTTTGTGCTTCATTTGCATCCAACAGCGCCGCTGGCAAACTCGTGCACATTTTGCTGATCACATTCGTCTAGCTTCCGGAAGTGAAACACAGCAGCTTGAGGCCCCAGGCCTGCTGCGCAGTCAAGACGGAGCATGTATCCGAGAACTGCGTCTCCCAGCAATGCTGCAGACTCAGCAGGGTGCGTCATTTGATTATGATGTTGAACGACCTCTGTGCGCACCCTGACCTTGGCGCATCGCGCAATCATTGACGCTCTCATGGTGTGCAGGAGTCGACAGCAACAGATCGCGCAGCTGCTGTCCCGAATACCGTCCTGCCACCCCCTCAACCGCGACGAGTGAGCGGAGTCCCTCGACCTCGCCGCCATTGCCGCATGATGCACACGGACTCAAGTCCGCTGCATGACGCCGTGGATCCGCTTTGCAATTGCAGGTCCCTCTTTGAGATCTCGCTGCGGCTGCGGGACGGCAGGCAGACAGCGCTGCGCATCAGCCTGCCCCCCAACTTCCCGCAGGTGAGTGTTATGAGCGGCTGGCCTCGCCAGACTGATGCAGTCGTTGCATCTAATGGAGACACAATGGAGACCTCCCATGTTGTAAAGGCTCTTCACTACCTACGCAATGCCGTCATGCAGCATCGGCCGGGACTGTCGGTCACGCACCCGATCCGGCATGCCTGGGTGGACACTGCGGGACGGCTGGCGTTCCCCTCGGTGCTGCATTGGGTGCCCTCGCAGTCCACGCTGTCGGCGGTCGTCTCCGAGGCGCTGGCGGAGCTGACCGGCTCGCAGCCGGCTTCCGCGCAGTCGCCCGGGCACCATGGCTCAGGCAAGTACTGTCTCACGCTTGCATGTGGTTGTCAAGTTGCCAGCATGGAAGGGGTCCTGCCAACCACGCTGGAGACGACTGATGCCAGCGCAGCCTTCGCTGTCCGCAGTGATGCACGTGCCTCCGACAAAGAGCATGCTGACTCACGGATCTTGTGACATTCTAGCGCATGCGCCGGGCAAAGGCTTGCAGAATGACTAAGTTGCATCAGTTTGACGCAGGCCGGGCGTCGCCGTCAGGCAGCGCCCATGGGCAGCAGCACCCGCAGCAGCAGGGTCAGGCGCGGCAGCAGCAGCAGCAGCAGCAGCAGCTGCAGTGCCAAGAGTCGGCGGTGCCCAGCGAGTTCTCGGAGCTGGCTGGCATGACCGCCGAGGAGCTGCACCTGCTGCTCGTCGATGAGCGCGCCTACAGGTGGGTACAATGCTTGGGGAGTTTCAGCGTGGCTCCGCGAGGTGACCATGGCAGCCTGATCGGGACCGCTTTCATACGGTGGTGGCAGCTGCTGGAAACCTCGAGCGCCACAAGCTGTGCAGAGGCTGCAGGCTTCTGGTAGTCCTGTGCCTGAGCGCCTGTGCAGCGGCGGTTGTCTGGGCAGCGACATGTGCATGGGTAGGTGTGGTTCGTGGCAAGGGGCCTGATACCAGGAAAACTCGACTGACGCAATCGTCCGACTATGCTGGGCAGGGAGCTGGTGCAGCGGCTGGCGTCGCAGTCGGCCAGCGGCGCGGTGCAGCGGCAGCTGCGGCTCGGCAACGCGGACCTCGCGAATGCCAACCTGGCCAAGGAGGGCGAAATCGCTGAGCTGCGCAACCAGATCGCCATCATCAGGTGGCCTAAAAACCTCATTGCTCTGCTGCACGATGTACTAGCCAGTGCTGGCGCGTTGTGCGCGTCACACGACCAGCACAGCGTCACTTCACGGAAGCGTGAACCAAAGGATGTCCATTGTCATCTGTGCGAGTTGCCGCTGTGCCGCGGCATCGGTGGTGTTGCTCAGAGCGCTGCTCGTTCACTGCCTTGCATTGCATTCACACCAAACCAAACCTTATATCCATCAAATTTTTGCAGGTCCTCCGAGTACGCGCTGGCAAAGGAGGCCTTCGACGAGAAGATGGCGCGGCAGGCTGCGGTGCTCGAAAAGATTGCGCCCGCAAAGCTCATCGCGTCACTCGCGGCGTCGGCGGAAGCGCTAGATGAGGAGGCGGACGCCCTGTATGAAAAGCTGGTGGCCGGCGATGTCAGCGTGGAGGCCTTCCAGCAGCAGCACCTGAAGCTGCGGCAGGCGTACCATGTGCGGGATATCAAGCGCCAGGCGGCCGAGCAGACGCTGTTGTGAGACTGGCGTCGGCGACCGAGAATACAGTGGGGACCGCCGCGGCAGATGCCTCTGCATTGTTTTTGTCGACTTCTGTACATTAGATTGGAATTGATTAGGCAGGCGTGTCAGGCTATCACGATGTTGCACAGCCTGAAGGAAGGAGGAGTGAGTGAGAGAGAGATTTTCACTATTCCAGCTTCACTCAGGCTGATTAGCGTTCAGAATGTCAAAGCTGAGCAATCCGAATCGGCCAAACCCTATTCGAAAGGTGTTGCTGCGTTATGCCACCAGTCTTTTGCCGCTGCGGCCATTGTCAATAAATTCTGCACAAATGGCCTATGCCATCCACATAGCTTTCATCCCGCCATGTCTTGGTCTTCTGATCCTCTTCTGATCGCTCAGCTCTATAAAGGCCTGACTATATTCCGCAGTCTGACTCCTGCTGCCCACGGTCAGGTCAGCTCTCTTTTCTTTTCCAGACTGCTTGGGAAAGCCACCGGCCCTACAACCCCTGATCAAGCCTGCTTGAGTGCGTAACGCCCGGCTTGCACAGCGTTTCACTGTGTCTGATCCTCTTCTGTCACTCGCCATCATCTCCTCCGCCGCACCAGTTGTCTGACAAACCATATCTTCGACTTCCAGCTGTCGGCGCCTATCGGCAAGCAAGCTCTGAGAAGCTCGGCGCAATTGCACAACACGCGCAATTTAATATCGTATCGTTCAGCTGTTCTATAAACAGGCGAAACTCTGCGATTCTTAGACCGATGACAACCACCTGAAGGTCGTGCATGCGAATTCAGTGGTCCTGCACGATCATTTAGGCCAGCGGCAGCGCCATGCATCTGCACAGTCCAAGATGCAGCACGCCTCTCTCTTCAGCGTTCTTCGCGCCTGTGCAACCTTTGCACACTGTTCACCTTCACAGCCGGCGCCAGAAGCGTGATTGCGTCATCAGGTGACATCTGCAGGCCGCAACAATGACATCAGATCATCCGCTGATCAAGATGACTGTTCTCTAATGGCTGGCCTTTGTCGATGACTATCTGCAGAGCACCTTACCAAGAGCCGGGTGGCGCATGCAGGGCGGCAAAGCGGGTGAAGGGTGGCAAGGATAATGCAGGCGGCGGCAAGGGCAAGGGCGGCGGCGGTGGTGGGGGCCCTAAAACATACAAGTCTCCCGGCAAGGTTTCTGAGGGGTGAGGCCTGGTGTGAGCGGCCAGGAGGCGTCTGCATGACTGCATCGTCTCATGTGTGCATCAACTTCCCTAGCACATGGCCCCAGCCATGGCACCGGAACACGTGCAGGGCGGCCTATGAGCAGGAAACCAGGAAGATCATCCTGTCCATGGACAAGGTGTCAAAGGTTTCGCCACAGGGAAAGCCCATCCTGAATGGCGTCGGCCTGGGTGCGTTTACCCATATCTGGATGACCCTGATGTTGCAAGTCACCCTGCCCATCCGTACATGGCCCACTTCTGTAGAGGCCTTGCCTGAGAACGTGCACACAACTGCGCTGCAGTCATTTGTCGTGGGCGCCAGGCCCACTGAGAGTCTCACAATCTGCAGGGATGTATCTGGGTGCAAAGATCGCAATCCTCGGCGCCAACGGTGCGCAGAGACATGCATGATTCCCTTGAGCCATGCATGAGTGTCTCGCTGTCTGACCTCTCGAAGCGACAACATCGATGCTGGTGCAATATGCCTGTCACATTGCTGCCCATGGCTACTTGTTGATCTGGGTGCGCACCCGTTCAGGTGCCGGAAAGTCAACGCTCATGCGCATGCTGGCGGGAAAGGACGACCAGTTTGATGGGGAGCTGCAGCGGGCGCCCGGCATAACCGTGTCGCACCTGGAGCAGGTCTGTTGGGAACCAAATTCGAGATCAATTGCCAAAACACAATCTATGGCTGCTGCTGAACTGAGACAGGATGCGGGGCGTGTGTGTGGAAACATATGCACCCTGTGGTGCTCCATGGCTCAGGTTGCGAATGCTACCTGCAATTACGACGACACCACGTCACTGCGCCTTGCGGTTCGCCCAATCAACTGCAGGAGCCGCCGCTGGCAGACGGCCCCACGGTGGACGACAACATTCAGCCGGGTGTGCAGAGGATACGTGACATGGTCGCCGACTTCGAGAAGGTAGGCAGCGTCCGCCGAAATACAACCGCACATGCGCCCGCTGCGCCGCTTCCTGCTCCAGTCCAGTGTAGTGTGCATGTTTGAGACAAGGTGGACTGACTGCCGGCCGCGGCTCAATGCAGAACAAGGAGCCGAGACATATCGCCCGCTTCGGACCAATGAGACAAAGCACTTGTATTCTGTGAAGGTGGGGTTTGTGCTGGGGGAGGAGGTGCTGATGTGGACACGCTCGAGGCAGAATTTTAAACATGTCAAGTGTGTACATTGTGAAGGTGTGGTTGGGCTGGGGTGGAGGACGCAAATGTGGACATGCTCATGGCCAAGATGGACCGGCTGGCAATGTTCTGCCTACGCTTCGAAGTATCGAGAATTTCCGATCTGTATCCTGCAGGTGGGGGTTGAGCTGGGGGAGGAGGGCGCTGACGTGGACGCGCTCATGTCCAAGATGGACCGGCTGCAGACTGCCATCGACGCCGCCAATGGCTGGGAGATCGACCGCATGGTGCAGCGCGCCACCGACGCGCTGCGCTGCCCTCCCGGTCAGCTTTGGGGGCAACTTGCCGAGACGGCTGGATTGTTTAATGTCAATAGGCTCCACTTTGGTCACCTTGGAACACCGCCTTGTTTGGCGGCTGGGACATCGACCGGGTGGTGCTGTGCGCCGGTGCAGCGCGCCGCTGATGCGCTGCGCTGCCCTCGTGGAGTGCCCCAGGCTGGCTGCACTTCCTCCGCCACAGACGATGCGCTGGTGGATCGCCATTTCTGCGGTTAGCGGCAGCAAATTGCGATCGCGCGCGTGCTGCAGGCCCTGATCAGTCACACCCAAATCGTTGCTTCTCGTGTTTCTAGTGATTGACGAACGTATCCGCCGCAGGCGACACGCTGGTGGCGAACCTTTCCGGCGGCGAGCGGCGGCGCGTCGCGATCGCGCGCGTGCTGCTGGAGTCGCCTGACATCCTGCTCCTGGACGAGCCCACTAACCACCTGGTGATGCACTTTGCAATTGAAAGCATCCATGCTGTGCTGAATCAATTGCTCTATCGCAAGTTTTCGAGTGACTACTAGTAGTGTGAATGTGTTTGAAAACATCTTGCTCTGAAACATTCACAATCCTCGTATCTACAACACAGGACGCGGAGTCTGTGGCCTGGCTGGAGAGGACGCTCAATGCGTTTCCCGGCACCGTGGTCGGCATAACGCACGACCGCTACTTCCTTGACCAAGTGGCGGGCTGGATCCTGGAGCTGGACCGCGGCAAGGGCATCCCCTTCGAGGGCAACTACAGCGCCTGGCTGGAGGCCAAAAACAAGCGCCTCTCCTCCGAGTCCAAGAGCCAGGTAAGCGCAGGAGGCCGCTGGCTGTGCGGGGCAGCCCCTACTGTAGAATGCACAAGGAATGCAGATCTGTGATACCTTGTCGCTGCAGGGCCAGTGTGCATTTAAGCCCCCGAGAATTTGTCCAGTGTGGCGCCTGCTCAGCACCTGGCCATAATTGTTTCGCCAGTCAAGAGGTGACACTCGTGCGGTTTGTCTTGCCGTGCTCTCGCAGGCGTCGCTGCAGCGGCAGATCGCCGGGGAGCTGGAGTGGCTGAACCAGAACGCAAAGGGGCAGCAGAAGAAGGGCAAGGCGCGGCTGCGGCGCTATGAGGACCTCGTCGAGGAGGTGCACTTTTTCATTGCATGGCTGGTCAAATGATACAGGCGCAGTGCCAGCGTCTCTCTTGGTCAAAGATGCTTCGAATTTACGTGAGGATCCTGGAATGCTGGCTGCGCCCAGCTGCAGTGAGACCAGCCCGCACGCCGGCGCCGAGCTCAAGGCCACCGCTGCTTTGCCAGATTGCTAGGTTGCGAAACCATCCCTCAAACTCAACCATTTCCCAGCCGTTGCGTGTGCCGTGCGCGTGCAGTCACGGTCCTTCAACAGCAGCTCGGCGTCGATCGACAGCATCCAGATCCCGGTGGGGCCGCGACTGGGCAACGACGTGGTGGAGGCGCAGGTGAGAGCTCATTTGTGCAATTAGTAATGCCTACAGCGGATTTGCGCAATTTTCCACGCCCACAGCGGCTGCATCAGTCTGCTGCTGGATTGGAGCGCTGCCAGGAGTGTGCACTCAGCGGAATTGATTGCATCGGTTGTGGCTGGTTGCATCGCTTGCGACTGATTGCATCGCTCGCAGCCGCAAGTACGAATGTTGGCCATATCTGTCATGTGTGTTTGCAGGGCCTGCAGTATGGCTTTGGCGACCGGCTGCTCGTCGATGGCGCCGACTTCGCCATCCCGCCCGGCGCCATTGTCGGTAAGTGGACTCTGTAGGGAATGGCCGTGATCATTTCCCGATCTGACCATTCCTCGAGGCTCGATAGTTTCTCTGGTTAACAGCGCCAGCTCTGCCATCTGGCCCGGCGCCATTGTCAGTGGAGCGAACCCCGTGGGTGAGCTTTGTAGGTGCTGTTTGGTTACAATCTTCGACTTTCAGGACGCCCTTCGCCTTGCCAGCTGGTCGACAAGTCTCCTGTAGCATCGTATGGCGGGAGGCTCGCTGGCGCGCACATACCGTGTGTCAGAGGCTTGAATATCTGACAGCGCCCGTCTCAGCCGTCCTCGAGCCCTCTTTTCTCGTCCGTGACGTCGGTTGGACTCTGCGTGCACATCTGCAGGCATCATCGGCGGCAACGGTGTGGGCAAGACAACGCTGTTCAAAATGATGCTGGGACGTGAGGCTCCGGACGCCGGCAGCCTCACCGTCGGCGACACCGTAGTGCCCATGTACGTGGAGCAGGACCGGGACCTCGGCAGCGACAAGTGCGCCTCCCCTTCTTGTCAAACGCTATTATTTATCTCAATTGCGGTTTCAGAATCGATTTCAGAATCGACTCCCAAAACAGCCAGAGGACATGGAGCAGGACCGGGACTCAGCAGCGACAGGTGCATTTCACCCCCAGAACGGAGCCTGAAGTGACATGAGGTGCATTGCCGCCCGGAACGACGGCTGCGCTGCCGCACGTACAGCATGGGCCGGCAGCCTCCGAATAGGCTTTTCCACCCTGGCAGCGCCTGTTGCCACCAACTGCCCTGTGTCGCCCTGGGTACTTCCTGGCAGTTCGGGCCTGTGTAGTTTCTTGCTTGCAACCTGCAAGCTATGCTCACCGCAGGACGGTGTATGAGGAGATTGGCGGCGGCGCGGACGTCATCAGCATCAATGGCCGCGACATGTCGCTGCGCGCCTACTGCAGCCAGTTCAACTTCAAGGGCTCGGATCAGCAGGCGAGTTTGCTGGGTGGACTGGTGGCCAAGCACACACACCAGCTGTCGTTGATATGCACAGCTGCCAGTGAAACCGCAGTGGCCGCACCTGGCTGGGCCAGGCGCATGAGCCAGGACAGCAGGACTTGAGCATGCGCGTTGCTGAAGACCTACTCCAATTAACAAAACCGTCTAGCCGACCTGGATCTTGCTAACTTGTGTATGTCTCGGTATGTGTTCTGTTTCGACAGAAGAAGGTGGGCGTGCTCTCGGGCGGCGAGCGCAACCGGCTACAGCTCGCGAAGGCAAGTATTTCCCAGGCTGCTGCACACGGCTCCCACTGTGTATGCGCACACACACTGCATCGTGTCGCAGGCAGGAGCACTAAGATCTCACAGCACATGTCCCTTTCAGGTAGCCCTCAAGCGAAAGACATTCCTGCCCATGCGCGCGCAGGTGCTGAAGCAGAATGGCAACCTGCTGATGCTGGACGAGCCGACCAACGACGCTGACGTGGATTTGCTGCGGGCGCTCGAGAACGCGCTGCTCGACTGGCCCGGCACCGTGCTGTGCATCTCGCACGACCGCTACTTCTTGGACAGGCAAGCCCCTCCTGCTCAAAGCGCGATGCTTCGCATGCTGCGTGGCATGCTGCGTGACATGCTGCATGGCGTGCCGTTCAAGCTCTTGACTCGTGCGGCTATGATGCGGAGTTGCCGGCAACGCTGCAGGCGCCTATGGAACATCGTTGCACATGAGAAGGACGTCAGTCGAATACATACAAGTATGAGCTGTGTTCATGCCTGATGTGCAGGATCGCCAGCCACATCCTCGCCTTTGAGGGAGACTCACAGGTGGGCATGGCACTGCACTCCGCCAAGCGATCACTTTGCCTCCCATTAAGGTCCTGAGTTGCGCTCATCTTTGTGCGCGGCCTTAGCTGCCCGGTGAGCAAAGGCAAGTGTGGAGCATATGTTTGTTTCTGCACACAGGTGGTGTTCTTCGAGGGCAGCTACAGCGAGTACGCTGCAGATTTGCGAAGGAGAAACGGCAACGTGGACCCCAGCCGCATCAAGTACCGCAAGATGGTGCTATCCTAGGCGGTTTGCTGTGCGGGTGCTGAACGACTTGCAGACGAGCATTGGAATCAACGGTTGGAAGGCTGGCAACTCACTCAGCACCACTGACTGCGCGATTCCATCTCAGATTGTTACAATACAGTTTGTACAAACAAATTTGCTGTCAGCAAATGAATATGAGGTGCACACCACAGCCCTCCAGCAAACAGTCTCAACATATGAATTTCAAGATAATTCAAGTGCCAAACCGATATCAAATGTCCGTACCAAGCAATGCTTTATAGCTCACAGTGCCATATTTGTGAGGTGTGCCTGGGTTCAGGGCTCGGTCGGGTTGCCAGAGTGCCGCCATGTGCTCATGCCGCCCTCCAGATGCACCACGTTCTTGAAGCCCACCTGCAATGGCAAGCCAGCTTCGGATGTGAATGCCCAATGATTGACAGACGCGCTTCAGCACAACTCTGGTACACAGCGCATGAAACACGCACTCGTCAACAGGTCACTGCATATCAAATACGTCGTCAGGCTACATGGACCGCAGGGACTCCGATACAAACGCCTGGCGGCTGGCAAACGGATGCGTTGCCAGATGGATCTCGCCATCCCCGTACAGCAGCCGTCTGCCACACCTGCATCAGCTCGTAGCAGCCCTTGAGGCTGCGGGACTCGATGCCGAAGGAGCGGTCGGGGTCGTCAAACTTGCCGCGTCGGCCGACGACGCCCGTCGTGAGCGTGCCGCCGCGGCTGCAGTACACGATCACCTGCTGGCCTGGCTTCAGCGCTGCCTGCGCGTCCTCCGCAAACCGCTTGTTGCGCTCTGCGGGCAGCAACGTGATTCGTGACAGGCGTTGCACAGAAGCTGATGTTCTTGCTGACGTTCTTGCATGTGGGTGTGCACCGGTGGGCATTCCGCACCCACTGAGTGCGCAGCGCAATGATCCGAGCTGTTGACACCATGAACGTACCGGTCTGCTTGTAGCTAGGAAGGGGCGGCATGGCACGAGGCAGAGCCTTGCAGCAGTCGTCTGCTGGCGCACCTGTGGCCGTCATGGCGAATGCGGTGGCCATGACAAAGCGCTTGATTTTGTCAAAAGCCTCCTGGCCGGCCACGGGCACAAACAGCGGCACGTTGACGGCGTCGGGTAGGTGCTCCTTCTCGAAGTTTGCAGCTGTGCGGATGTCGACAAAGACGGCGCCCTTTGCTGCCAGCTTCTTTGCCTGTGCAGGTGCCACATCCGTGATTGCTGCTTTCTGTGCGCAGCATGTCTGCACAGATCCCTCGCACCTTCCGCTGGTGCGGCGCATCCATGTATAAGGCAATAGAAGTCCTTGCTGATGACAAGTGCTGATGATTCAATTCCGATAGGAAGCCAGAAGGCCTTCCCACCTCCTCTGCGTTGACGCTCTTCAGCCCGGCATCGACGAGCGCCGTATGTACAACCGGCCAGATCTGCATCAGAGATTTCACAGACCAGATGAAAGGGCGTGCCAGGCTACAGGTCATATGGCATTTGGCATGCATGGTGGAGCAACACCAAGATACATGATGCACGATGCATGTTCGTGAACAAGCGCAAAGGCGCACCACGTAGTTTCCGCCAGTACGTGTCTCCATCATTGGGACGTTGTTCCACACTTGAGAATTGACGCGCTTGTCCTTCACCCACCGCTAATTGGTACAGAAACACGAGAGTATTAGCTACGGGCTATTGCGCATGCATATCCTGATGGTGCATGTCCTGAGACACCGCACGCATGTGCCACTCGCCTGTAATGTGCCGTCCCACCTGCACAGCATAGCAAAGCATCCAGCTGAAGAGCCATATTCCGTCCAGTACACGCATCGTGCTGCTTGTTCAGCTGCGCGAGGCCTTACCTGAACCCGACCTGCGCCTTCTGTGCCTCGGAGGTCTCTACATCTGGAGCTGCTCTGACAATCCCAGCATTTCTACGTGTGCTGTGCCTTGCAACAGGCAGCTTTGTGCGTTTCGCAGAGCAGACGGGCCTGCTTTGCAGTGTCGACTGTAGCAGCATCATGGCCAGAATTTGAGGTGGCTTGGAAGCTACTGCGATAAGCCGCTGATGCAAAGACGGAGCAAGGTGCCTCCAGAGTAAGCTGGTATGCGCAAATGCTGTCTGACCCCACTGTAGACGAGCTGCACCTGAGATCTTTGTGGTTTGTGCCACGATGGCCCACGGAGCCACGGAGCCATTGCACATTTGCCGTCTCGCTACTTCGATCCCATTCGTCGGATACTACTCCTTCAGAGCAAGCTCCTTCGGCGCTGCGCTGGCCGCATGCATCGATGCCAGACTAATGCCATCACTCTCGAGGCACAGGAATCGACGCCCACGAAGATTGGGGAGGGCCGCATATAGCATTGAGTACACACCAATCTCGTCATGCTTGAGGCACTGAACTTGACGCCAACGAAGATTGGGGAGGGCTTCGGCAGGCCCGGCGGCGAGTCTGACCTGCCCATCGACGTCAACTACGCCAAGCTCGCCGAATGGCTGGTGAATGCTCCGAAATAGATCGCGCCCGTGTGCTATGCGGCCACGCTGCGGAGTCCGAAGCGGCACCACACTGAAAGATGACTGTCTCGAGTTGTGACAAGTCCTGATACGGTGGCGCCGCCGCAGGTGGACCGCAAGCAGCTGAGCCCGGACTGGCGCAAGCGGCTGCGCCTCATCCAGGCCAAGGCTGCCGAGCTGCCCAGCAAGGCAGCGGCAGGCGCAGACGCCGAGGCGCCGCTGGACTACTTCACGATCCGCGACGCACGGGACCGCCTGGCGGCCAGCGCAGAGCGCAACCTGCTGGGCCAGCTGAAGGGCGACGCTGCGGAATGGCACCGCCTCGTGGGTGCCTACGAGAAGGGAGGTGAGGATGAGCAATCCTCATTTTCCTGTTGTCATCCGATCTAGCGCATAGTGAACACTCTGGAGGCTTCTGTGATCGGAGTTGCTAGGCTGAGACTCAGGCACAGGAACACCTTCTGGAAGCGCAGGGGACTGAGCAGAACAACTGAGACCACTCACAATCATGTGCAGGCGTGTGGCTGGGGGAGGCGGCGCAGACGCTGACGTGCAATGTGGACTTTGAGATCCCGGCGGTCAAGAAGGCCAGCGCGCGGGCGCAGCAGCAGCTGCTGGACCTCCAGCGGCGGCGCAAGGAGTTCCTGCACAGCGCGACGGCCGCCGCGGCCGCCTACGCGCAGGTACGCTTAGGCTTCTGTGTCATGCGCCACATGCATAGACAGCGCGACGGCCGCCGCGGCCGCCCATGTTCGGGCGTGTGTTTGGCGGCCATGAGGACAGCGTCCGTCAGTCTGCTGCGGGAAAGCCCACAAGTTTCTGGAAAGCTGGTAATGTGCGGGAGGCGAAAGCTCGAGATCCAGGCAGGACTTCGCTGCAAGAGGTTCAGAAAGGCGGCCGGCAGCACAGGTAGTGCCCGTGACAGTCCATTGCTGCAGGGGTTGAGGAGCCTGGGCATCGCAGCAGAGACCATGGTTACCTCCATGAGAAGCAAACCATCGGGCTTTGGTCGATACTGCTGGACTGCCAGCAACTAGGCGGGACGTGGACGCCGAGCTGCTCGGCCTCAATGGGCTGCTGGCCTCCACTTATGCGACAATTCATACACTTATGCGACAATTCATATACTCTGAAAGTTTGCTACCGCAGGAGTGCCGCGACCTGGGCATTGCAGGGCGGGACGTGGACGCTGAGCTGCGCGGCCTCGACGGGCTGCTGGCGGGCCAGCTGTCCGCCGCCGTCGGCACCTGCACGGCGGGCGCCGTCAGTGAAGCCGCGGCGTACTATGGCGCCTTCACAGGGTATGCCCATGGCGGGGATGGCAATGTGGGAGACGCGTCGCTGCCGTCGCTGCGGGCGCTGCTGTCCGGAGGCGCGCTGCCAGGTGCAGGTGCGTCGATTGTTGTTCGCGCTTGGCAGCATTCGCGCTTGGCAGCATGGCACCGCGTTCTGATGCACCTAAGCAGCCGAGGCCTGTTCATCGAGATGTCTCAATGCGGATGCTGGCGGGCTCTGGCATGCAGGAGGAGTCAGTGGTCTACCCCTGCACTGACAAACTGGTGGTGCAACATTGATTCTCTCAAGTGCAAGCCGTATGCACATCCTGTCGTCCAAGCCCAGCAGATGTGCACTGTTGTAAGCCGTGCCGAAGCTGCTTTCTTGTCCTGCAGATGCCGCACCAGCCGCCGAGCAGGTCACAGAACGGCCAGACCTGGAAGACACGATGGCTGCCGCACAGCAGGGCAGCGGCAGCGCCGCAGTCGGCGGCGACGGCGACGGCGACGCCGTGGCAGAGATCAGCTGGGACCTCGATCTGGCGGATCTGCGGGCGGCGGCGGCGGCAGAGCCAGAGGGCACTGCGGACGCCGCGGAGCAGCCAGCCGGCATCAGCTGGGACATGGACGTCTCGGCGGTAGATCCACCGGCAGAGGCGGCGGAGCCAGGCGCGGCGGAGTCGCCGGCGGCCGACGGGGCTGCCGCTGCGGACGCGGACGCAGACTCCGGCATCGACTGGGGCGCGCAGATCGCCAGCACCGGCGCTGGGGACAGCTCTGGTGCCGCGTCCGCTCCGGCAATCGACTGGGACCTGTCCGTGGACGATGCTGGCGCAGCCGGTCAGGTAGACGCCGCCGCCGGCGATGGAGCGGCAGGCGGCAACGGTGGCAGCAACACTCAGGCGGAGCCCCCGGTGGCAGCCCTCATGACCAGCACGGACGCGCGCGCCAGGTGCTGTCATGCCCCTCTCAAGGCTTGGGGCCCCATTATGTCGCCTGCTGGTCACTGCATGCAGCTGGCACCACTACGCACGCCGTGGCCTCCATCAGGGGTCGGTCAGACATGCCGTCGCCTGGATCGTGTGCTGTAAGGCTGCGCCTGCTGGGACGGCCGCATCCGCAGGCGGCCGCGCGCACGAGGACATCAGCAGGCGCAGTATTCAATGTTTCGACATTGGGAAAGTTTTCGTTGCTGCGCTGCGACGCAGGCTGCTGGACGACCTGCACGAGCTGCAGGCGTTCCTGAGGCAGCGAGACGCGGAGTTGGCCAGCGGCGCCGGGGAGGCGCTGTCCGCCGCCGCCCCCGAGTCCGTGCAGGTGCACACTCTGCCTCTTGTCTCATCATACAGAGTCGAAGAAGCGTGTTGCAAACTCATCAGCCTCCTTGCCTGCTGGGCTTCTGCAAGTCGGCCATCGGCGCGCGGCTGTTGGCGCCCGTGCACCAGCCCCCCTGCTGGGCGACCGTTGCTGGCGCCACCAGGCTGTTCTGTCCCTGCTGCGTTTTGAGGCAGGTCCAGATGACTGGGCCATGTTCAGCAGTGCAGGCGGGATGCGCTGCCAGAAATAGAAGGGGCGCGACCATGCAGTCGGATCCGACTGGCAAAAGTCTTGATGGGAGACGTGGTCCGCCGCGCAGACGGGGGTGGGCGCCTCAGCGGTGAGGGAGCAACTGCGGGGCACCCTGGAGGCGCTGACCTCTCAAAGTGACGCTCAACCGTGCAGCCATCGCTGGGAGATGCGATTGATTTGAACGTGATATGAACCGTGCCGTGCAGAAGGTGGGCGCCTTGGCGGTGAAGGAGCAGCTGGCGGCGGTCGGCGGCGCCATAGACGCACTGACGGGCGACCGACTGAAGCAGCTGCTGCTTATCCGGGCCAGCGGGCGGCAGCGGGCGCGCCTGGCGCGCCACCTGCGCCAGCAGGCCGCCAAGGGCGACAAATTCAAGCAGTGCGTGCTATCCTTTTAGTTTCATGATGTAGCATGACCTGGTGTTTAATAAGAGTCCAGCGGGCGCGCCTGGCGCGGCACCTGCGCCAGCAGGCCGTCAAGGGCGACAAGCTCAGGCAGTGCGTCCCTCTTCTGGACTCTCCGTGCAGAAGATGAAGCCACCCAAACGCACGAGGCTCATATGCGGCGCATGCCCCATCATGCCGCACCGGTTCTTACTCTGTTCGGCTTGTGAACATGAAGCAGGGGGTGCACAGTGACATCTCAACATGGCAGGATCTTGCCCAAAATTTCTTCCCGGACAATCATTCCGTCGCCATAGTGACAACACCTCTTTAGCCGCAACTCGACATTTGCAGAGCGGCGGAGGAGACGGAGGTCAGGACGCGGATTTGTCAGGAGATGTTTTTGAGGCAGAGTGTGTGTATGCGCAGGGCGGCGGAGGAGACGGAGGCAAAGCGCGTCAGGACGCAGCGGCAGCTGATGGCGGACGCGCCGAAGCTGGCGGCGCTGACGGAGCGCACCGCAATCATTCAAAAGGAAACAGAAAAGGCGCTGTCCGCCGCCAACGGCGGGCGTGCCTTCAACATCATCGGCGAGATTAACAACCTCCTGGGGGCGGCGTGAGGTCTGGTGGCTGTTGCGAGTGGTTAGTCCAGATCAGACATGGCAGGAGAGCGTCACTGTCTGCCTTCTGCTCACAGCGTCTGTAAGAGCCTCATTATATTCAGCGGGTTGCCAACGTCTGAATGCCGATGGTGCTGCAATGATGCATGCAATCTGCCGCACCAAATGAGCTAAGACAGGTACAAAGGAGCAACTAGACGAATAAGAATTGCAAATGAGTGTCCGAGAGTGGCAGCCGTACGGCAACTAGTTGCCTCTTCAACGGCCATACTGTCAGACCCGCCATGTACAATATTGGGTTTTATACATCAACTCAACACCAACAATTATCTGCTCCCGCCAAAGGAATTTCCCTCCTTATTCGATCCTACCGCAACCCATTGCTTGCACCTCCACCCTGACCGCGTGAGCGACACGGCGCCGGCTCGTCTCAACTCCTCCAATGGCGGAAACTAAGCCCGGCGGCGCAGCCCGCTATGCGACGACGTTCCGGTTCCAGGGATTTGTAGCGCCCCCGCTCGCCGTGAGCGCCCCCGCCGCTCCAGGACGAACCCCCTACAATCCGGCGGAGCCGTCCCGGCAGCCCCGCCGCTCCAGGAACATCCATGAATATTTACAAAAGAGTTCTTCGTCAGGCGCCGCCGTCCCGGGAGGCGCGAGGCGAGCCGTCGCGCGAGTCGAGGGAGCAGTCCTCGCTGACGCGCGCATGGAAGATGTCCTGGCAGAAGGGGACGAATGCGAGACTCTGAGATGCAGATACAAAGATTCCTGGAGAGACACACAGAGCAACAAGGCGAATGCAGTTGTGTTCCAGCTGCTGCAGCAGAAGTGTAGTGTACATTTACATACCAGGTCGGCGTCGTCATCGTGGTGGTCGTGCGGCCGCGCCGTGATGAGCTCCTTGAAGTCCTGCACTGGTCACAGTAGGCAGTTACGACCGAACTCCTTGAAGTCCTCCGGCTACGGGACACTAAATCTGAGAACCGCTGCTGAATCCCAAGCCGCACTCAAACGACAAACAAACTTCCCAAGAGAACCGAAATTCGCCACCTTTCCAGCGTTATGTCGTCGCCGCAAGCGGGTGCGTCTCATCGAGGGTGCAATTGCACTCGAACATGAATTTTTGAGGGGAGAAATTGCTGTCTACATTCCATCACAAAGCGAGTGCACACCTGCAGCGCCATGTCGTCGCCGCAGGCGCGGCTTTGCAAGGTTGTGCTGAATGAACCAGGCCCTTCACCCGAAACCGCCAGAAACCCACCTCGAGCGACATGTCGTTGCCGCAGGCGCGGTGCGCCTCGTCCAGCGCCGCGTGCAGCGCCTGCTCCGACAAGCAGACGTCGTCGCGGCACAGGAAGCGCTCCAGCTCATCGCGGCTCAGCAACCCGTTGCCGTCCGAGTCCATCGCCGCAAAGGCCTTCTCGATCCACTCGTCCCACTCCCGGCACTTCTCGATCTGCAGGCGATGCAGTCCGCAGGGTCTGCAGGCTGTAGCTCGAGGTGTAGCCTCGGGCGCACGCAGCAGGCCTGTCACACGGCCTCGAATGCTCCAGCCAACATTTGCATGCGCCAAGTCCTGGCGCCTGCTGGGTGCTCTTGTTAGCAGACCCCGCGTGCAGGCTGCACATGTAGCGCCTAGTATCTTGGCCTCTCTCACCGTGCGCCAAGTCAGCATGGCCGCCAGCCACTCATCGTAGGCGATCACCCCATCGTCCGCATCCTTGTCAATCTGCCTCAGCAGCCGCTCCACCTGTGCAGGCGTGTCAGGGAATGAGCCAGAGGATGTGAGCGCACGCAGCATGTAGCGGCATTGAAGCGCGATGCCGTACGGGCTCATGCGGCGGCCACCACATTACGGCAGATGCGGCCGCAGAGCCGCCACCAGACACGACGCAACAATCACCGCAGCGCAGAAGCTTCAAGTTTCTGTGGAAGCCACAGCTTGAGAAGCAGTCGACAGCAGTGTCATTGGGTCCCAACGCCTATCAAGCACTTGACACTGCGCACCTCCTGCGAGGACAGCGAGAAGGGCTCCCCCTGCAGCCGCTTGCGCATGTAAGACTGTGTGACATTCTTGACATAGATCTGATGAAAAGACTAAAGCGTGCGCACCTCCTGCGAGGAAAGCGAGAAGGGCTCCCCCTGCAGCCGCTCGCGCATGACGGGGAGCGGCACCACGCCCTTGCCCTCCGGATCCAGCGCCGCAAACTCTGCGGGAAGGTGCACGAGATTGGTGTGAATTGCGAGGATGATGCTGAATTCTTGGCAATGCTTCAAAGCACCCTTGCCCTCCGGATCCAGCGCCGCAAAACAAAAGGATGGGACATACACACAGAGGATTACAGTTCGTTTGCGTGCAGGGCACCTGATATTCATTTATCAAATGTCAGGGTGGGCGTGGCCGTCGGCGGGACTTTTTTTCAGTATTTGTAGCTCTACAGATGCAAGACGTGGTAGATGCAGCGCAGTGCATGCTGCAACTCTCAGCAGACACATGCGCCAGAGGGGCAGCCCAGAGGGGCACGCAACGCCTTGCACACGAGTCGTGCCAATGCAGCAAGTCGCCTGCTCGACTGTGCGAGTACATTGCAAGGGCGTGCATGATTCCATGTCTCCCTTGCACTCGCCTTCGTGCAGCTGGGGCGGGATCAGGAAGTCGTCGGTGGCCTTGACCTCTGCCGCGAGCGCCTGCAGCACCACCTGTGCCAGCAGATACTTAAGTGGCCATCATGCAGGTCTCTTCTTTGATGATGCTGCATGAGGCACCCCTGATCAAGTTGAAGGAAGGCGAATGAGGGAGCGAGCGAGCGAGCAGCGAGCGCTCACCTGCTTGAAGCGGTTGTAGCTCCCGAAGCGCTGCAGGCGCTGCACCAGCGAGCTGGAAAACGGCACATCCGGCGCGTCAGCCTGCAGTATGAGAACGAACGTCTTTTGATGAAGGACAGCAGGTCAGCAAAGCTTATTCAAAGCTCCGACTTTGCACGACGCCGCCTTGGTTTCAGCGCGCAACAGCGTTCGCTGCATGTTTGCAGCAGTTTTGCATGGAAATAAAGCGCACCGCGACCCAGTGGTGCTGCAGCGCCTCCTGCGCGGTGGGCCGCTTCTCCGGGTCCTCCTGCAGGGTTTTGGAATTCATATCAGCATGTGTGCCATTGCCAGAGCACTGATGGAAGGCCTGTGTGTGGATCCGCTACAGGGTGCAGGTCTGAGGCCGCGAAATTCTCGCAGGCAAAGGCAGAGCCCATGGTCATGAACAGCAAACAAGGGCAGCAGACATCGCATGCCTGCAGCAGGGACTTGATGAACTCCTGGGCGCCTTCGGACAGCTCGGTGAAGTGCTCCCCGTGGAAGTCCATCTCGAAGGTGAGCAGCGCCTCAAACGCCTGCCGCCGCGACACATTTACCCGGCCTGCGGGCAGTCAAGAAAGGCCTGAATCTGATGCTGTGCGGATGCGTTGTACAAGGATGCTACTGGGCATTGGTGACTCGCGTCGTGCCTGCGCTGTTACAGCGTGTTCCCGCTGTCACACCCTCCTGCCGGCATGCAGCTCGTGCAGCAGAGAGTTCTGGCACTGTCATTGGACTGTGCACTTCCCAGCACCTGAGTACAGGTCCGCGACGGTGACGCTGGCGTCCGCCGTGCCAAAGGGCAGGCGCGCGCACAAGATCATGTACGCCAGCATGCCCGCACCCCACATGTCCGCGCTGCAGCAGGGTTGCAACGCAAAGGTTCTGTGCAGGCGCAGTTTCGGGGGAGTATGTCCGCACTTGCACGACAGACAGATCACGTGACGATCACGTGACCATGCATGGCAGACCAAGCACACAAAACTGCGCCTGACAGTGGTTGTGCCTGATGTGACCAAGCATGATGCGCACCTGTGGTTGTACTTCTGCCGCAGGACCTCTGGCGCGACAAAGAGCGGCGAGCCTGCGCTCAAGAGACACACGTCAAGGCTTTCTTGGAAAGCCGCGCAATCGAACAGGTCCAGAATCCGAGGCGATGCCGATTCCTGCTGCACACGGCGCCCCAAGGACAGGGCTACGGAAGTGTGTTTCTTTCCGTTGTCTGCCGCCTTTGTTCTTTCTCCGGTCGAGGAGACTCAAAGCTAAACAACAGAAAGAACACCAGGATTCTGGCCCACCTGCGCGCGCAGTGATGAATTCGCCGGGTTTGCAGCGCTCGGCGGTGCCAAAGTCCACCGCTTTCAGCGGCGAGTCGTCGTCCTCGTTGGCGAACAGGAAGTTCTCCGGCTTCACGTCCCGCCACACCACGCCATGGTCATGGAACTGCGAGACATAGGTTTAGGTTGACAGGTGAGGTTTCGGGCAGGGCAGGACGTCAAGGCTCTGAGGATGGTGGTCACTGACACCGACGCCTGCACAGCACCAAGTTGGCAAGAGCCAGGCGCGCCTGACCCACTCACGCAGGGCTGCACACTCGCATGCAGCTGGTGGATGGGTGCGTTTTGACAACAGCGCCCCACCTGGGCGATAGTCTGCAGCACGTAGCGCATTATGCGCGCGGCGTACGCCTCGCTGTAGTGGTCGCCGATGTGCTGCCACAGCTCACCGCCTGCATATATTATGCATCGAATCACACTCCGCTTCTGGACAACTCTGCATTTCTATAGTGGCCCTGACCTGCGTGGAATCAGCGACGTTTGCTCTGCGTTCGAGACACCGCTCATCCTGATGGCTTGCCTCCAGCATCTTGGAAAGATTGTGTCACAGCGAAAAGGCACTCGCCTGTGCACAGCTCCTGCACGCTGTAGACGTATTCTTCGTCCTCGAAGGCGCCATACAGGTGCGCGATGCTGAGGCCGTTGCCCACCGCGTGGTAGATGTCCATCTGGTGCTGCAGCCGCTCGCAGAACGCCGGCGACAGGCCGCCGTGGTCCCGGAACACCTTTTTTGTCCGCTTGACGGCAAACCTGCAAGTGTGATGTGAGCCACTGATTGCTGGGTAGGGACAGGATGTGTGTTGCTCGAGAATCATCGATTATCTGTCAGTGCTCTGCCATTAGACGATGCTGCCCAGAAGACGCTGCCCAAACGGCCAGTGCATCGTAACAAATGCAATGATGCTCACTTGTCGCCGGATCGGCGCGACACGCCGACGAAGACCTCTCCCTCGGCGCCGCGGCCAATCTTCTCGGCCAACGTGTACAGCTTGTGGAAGTCCTGGCTGAAGCCGATCTCATGTATCCTGATCTCCTCGATGGGCGAGGGACTGTCTCCCGAGGCCGCCGGTGCTGCCTGTGCGGCGATGCACCGTCGGCTGTGGCGGAGTGCACCCCGGCGTGAAGGGCTGGGAGCTGTTGTGTGGCGTCCTGATTGACTGCTGCGGCCGTTGTGCAGGAGCTCGACCGGCAGATGTGCACTCCGCGATGAATCAGCCTGCAAGCGATTTGTTGGTGTCATGCCGCTGTGAATGGCATGCTCGGCGGGGAGCAATCTAGGGCTGCAGGATATATGCTTTGTGTGCCGTGCGAGCGCGTTTTGCATCAAATTTGTGGCATTATGATATGCTGCACCTGGTGGCAAGCGCAGGTTCGCATCAGCGGGCGCATCTCCGAGACTTGTCTGAGCCGTGCTCAGCAGGTCTTCAGTTTACACTCCTCACTGGTGCACGTCACTCATCTGCGTGTGAGGCCGTGATACATTCGCCTGCGAGCTATTTGCATGCTGACAAAACGCCTCAGATCGCAACCTAAAATTACTGCCAAGTCTCTCATTTCAAGCTTGACACAGCTGTGGAATAGTAAATCCCAGCTGGTGGGAATCATGGCTTCTGCACATGACGAAGCTCAGCTGCAGCAAGGCCTCCTGCGGTGAGTGATGCACCTGGCCCAACACGGCTCGTCACAGGGCGGCATGCCCAACCTCTGTATGTTCAAAAAGCCTGCACATCTGCGATATCTCTGCAGCAACATGGTTGTCCGTGAACTGCAGAGGCTCTGCCTCAAACTCCGGGGGGGCGCGCGTCATCTGGGAAGGCGCCACATGGGAGAGCTGCCCGTTGATGCTCAAATGCTGCTCGCCGCTGATATGCTCGACATGTGAGACCCCCCACGCCCTCCTGAGCTTCTATGGGGGCTCAACCTATGTCTCGGAACGGGCTGCAGTCGCTGTGCTAAGCGATGCTGATCTCCCTCATACAGGGAGCTGGCGCATTACCACACAGCGGATCGACCTGACACGTGCGCGTTCCACCTCCAGTCTCTATGACATATCCGACGATACCGTCAATATTGTACCAATACTTCAAGCTAAGACACTTGGGCCTCAGTATTGACCGTGTGGCGCTTTTTATCGTGCAGACGGCTTCTGCTCCTCAAACGAGGACACGTTTGACCTGCGGCGAATAGAGGACATTCACTTCAGCCGCAGCCTCTGGCAGCGGTGCGCCAACCGCGGGACGGTGAGTGCTGCATGTGCAAGATATTCACACAATGCGTGGCATCTGAACTTTGGAGGACACGTGCAAGACAGCGGTAGAGGGTGAAGCCGTCAAGGGCTTTCAAGCTGTGGAGAGAGTCAACGTCCAGCTGAGTTCTCAGTCGGTTTCATGTCTGGAAATGCAGATCGTGATACACCAGGCTAATGACGAGATGCCAGAACTGCGACTAGCTACCTTTTACGCGAGGGTATGTGCTCATGTGACTGTGCGTCGGTGACAGTCAGAGTGAACGAGCAGCTGACATGTCTTCCGCTACAACCTTATTTCTGCTCTATTGTCATTGCAGGACATTTTTGAGGAGCTGAAAGAGGTCGGCCCCGCAATCACCTTCTAGCAAATAGTGATTGTGCTGCTGGTGTCCTGATTGAGGCACAGACGTGGGCTACCTGTCGTGAATCGTTTCCATGAGTTCCTTGGCATCTCACTCATACTGTACACCACTGTTCCGTGCAGGCCTGGATCGCAGCGCGTATAGCAACAACCATCGGCCATGAGGGCCAGGCACACTCCTGATTGCCAGTGGGCTGAGCAAGAATAGTCGGAGCAGGAAGCAGCAGTCTCACATCGTCCATTGGCTTCACTGTCGCTCTGGGCTGTGCTGTAGGTTCTTGTATCCTTGAATATAAGCATATGATGTGGTAAGCATGTGGTGTGATGTTTGTGCATGCTGTTGTTTAGGTGGCTGTTACCTGTGTTCTCAGCAAATTCTGTTTGAAACAATGTGCTATCATAGGTTGCTCAAGTAATTGCTGTGCGCCGAGCGGGTGAAAAACATCAAGAACGCAGTGCTATCATCTCAGAAATCTTCAGCCGTGGCTGGCTGGTGCTGCAGTGGAAGAACGTCTTCGTCCCCTCTGTAGTGCTGTATGATTTAGGGGTTGTGGCTCGGACACAATGAAGCTACGATACCGCTATTGCACAGCCGCAAGTCGCTGCTCGCCGTGTTTGAAACCAATGACGTGCTGATGTTGATGATGCGCAGTTTCAGCGCGTCATTTTTCCCTCGTGTACATCTCCAGCTGGGGCAGAACCAGCTCCGGGTCGAAGCCCTGCAAAGGCGCCACATCAGGTACACTTTTGGATTGGGGTGTCTGGGCACTGCCAGGCAGGCTGCTGTGTGCGGTAGTGGTCTGCGACCGCCAAGAGCCTGATGAGCCGCCAAGCCTGCCCAGCTGCTTCTGTGAGGGCGCAACGAAGAGAACAGAAGACAATGGAAAGAAGTGCTTACCAGCAGCTCCGCCATAAGGGACGCCGTGCCGGGCTCCATCGCCCCGTACGTCAGGAACACGGCCTGCAGGCAGATGCACAACGATCACCTCGTTTGCGCGTCACAACACGCCAGGACACCGTTGGCATGGTATAAGCCAAGAACACGGTCAGCCTCACACGACCACCCAACCTCTTTCATCAGGATGTGCATCCGGCACAGCAGAAAGCCTGATTGGAGTTTCCAGCCTCGTCAGAAATAAGCATAGCCCACCTGCCGCTCGGACAGCCAGCAGCGAGCCGCGATGCTGCTGGCAATAACCTCGCCCTCCGCCGAGCCGCGCAGCAGCGGGAAGCTCGTCAGCAGCCCCGCCAGCCTGCGGCGGCAATTTGACAGTCGAGCGTTTATAGTTTGATGGCGTCCATCATGAGTGTCAAGCTTGTTGCGCGGCAGCGGGAAGCTGTCAGCAGCCCCGCCAGCCTGCAGCGGCAGCCGTGAGAGTCAAGCTCGCTTTTACGCTGGCTGGAACCATGCCTGGAATCTGATTGTGGATTGCGTCTCATCTCAGCGCAGTTGAGCAGGTGGGCAGCTCCTCTGTGCTGGTTCGAAGTAGATGGAGAGGGCCGCAGGTGGAGATGAAGAGGGCTGGACAACCAGCAGGCGAAGTGAAAATGGGCTGGCAGCATGCGCTGAGTAGCATGCAAATCTTCCGTTGGCACGTCCCTGACATGCGCAGATTGACCATGACTGCTGCTTCGTTGCGGCACCCACCGCAGCAGCTCAGCACGGCTTCGACAGCGTCCTGTTTGTGCCCCATGACGGCACCCATGACAATGTCCTGAACCCTAATACCCACCGCAGCAGCTGGTTCATCTCCTCGGGCGTGTTGCCGGCGCGGCGCGCGGCGCAGGCGTTGATGATCATGGTGCGCACCCGCGACGCCACCTCCGCGTGCACGATCTGCACCGCCCGCTGCGTCGGCACGCCTGCGGCAAAGGCGGTGCTGCGTTCTGCTCCAAATGCATGAATTGCACACGCAAATCGCAAAAGCTATCCTGTGCTTTAAACTCCAGACACACAGACAGAACGATATCAGACCTCATGGGGGATGAGGCGCTCGCCGGGTTCACAGGAACCGGCTTCACAGGAGCGTCGGCTGCGCTGCACTTGCGCTGAGTGCTTCACCGTTTTTTACCACGCACTATCAAATTTATGAACATACCGAGGTCGTGGGCAACGCCGGCGACGAACTGCTGCGGCCGCATGCCTGCAAGCTTGCCCGACTCCAGCGCCGAGCCGAGCGCCGCGTTGACGCTCGCGCGGAAGATGCTGTCGCGCCCGCTCTCCGTGTTGGCGGGCACGCCGCTGACGCCCGCGCTCTGGCACGTCTCCCGCAGCTCCACTGCAAACACGAGAATTACAGTATCAGTTGTGGGTTCGATGCCGGTGCAGAAGATGAGGTTGCGCCCGCTCGCTGTGCTGGCGGACACGCCGCTGATGCCCGCGCTCTGGCCTGTTCCCGCAGCTTCCCTGCGGGTTAAAGAAGTCAACAATAGGTCAAGCCTGGGGCAAGGGTAACATGTGTGACCGGTGAAGGGCGGCAGGGGAAAAGTGTCGACCGGCAGGATCAGTTTGTTTTGGTGACTGAATGTGACTTTGGCTGGTGCAGGCAGCGGGTTGGAACTCGAGCCACAGACATGGGGTGCAATGCGTCTGCACCTATGGCGGAGGTGGTGTAGCTGCGGCCCGCCAGCTTTGAGTCCTCCAGCCCCCGCAGGATGCGCTTTGCTGCCTGGAGGCCCTGCACGACACGAACAGCGCAAATTAAGTTGACGCCAGATGACAACATCCCTTAGGTGCTTTGGGGAAAACAATGAAGCAGCATGCGGATATCTCAGATGGCAGGTACCGGTCTCAGGTAGCCATACTGTGACCCGACTTTCTGTGGCTTCAGTCTGCATGCGCCAAAAAAAGCAATTTGTCACCTGCTCCTTCTGGCTGGGGTGCACGTACATGGGCGGCCGCGGCTCGGACCACCACTCCGGCTCCGCCGCCAGGCCGGACGGCCGCCGCCGGCCGCCGGCGGTGATGACGCGCGTGCCCGATTCCGGCATATGCATGCCCCAGGTGTCCGGCAGCCGCGTCTGCCGCCGCTTCGCGGGCTCTGCCGGGCTTGCTGCCTGCATGGGGGTGATGTGGGTGACCCTCAACAGGCTGTGATTCTGCCGTCAGGTGTTGTTCCTATGGCAGGGCAATAGGTGGACATCCTTCGTCCGCAGCATCGAGGTTGCACCTCTCTCACGCATCTGCGCTGACGCTTGCATCTGTCAGCAGCATTGTGGCAGGACCAAAAGCAGGCTCGAGGGCAGTAACTCCTAGCTTATGAGTCCTAGCTCACCCGAGAAGAGGGCGAGGGGTCATCAGCCACAAAGACCTCCTTGCCGCCGAGGCCGCGGTCCCGCACCCAGCGCCCGCCCTGCGCCAGGCGCGATGCGCCGAATATCGCGGGCAGCAGCTTCCGCACGAGCAGCCACAGCGCCAGGCCGCCGCCCGCGACGCTCGCCGCCAGGCCCAGCCACTCGCCGGCTGCGGGCACCCCGACCCCGCGGGAGGGCGCGAGCCCCCGCGGCGGCGAGGCAACTGTCTCGGTGTACTGCGTCTGCACAGCACATTCGGATGGCTTTGAAGAGTAGCAAAGCTTGTTGCGCATCACTAAGTGCTGATGATGCTGTCGCTGACGCATTTGTCCTATACCGGCGCACCGGCGCGTCCACTTTCTTCGTGTACTGCGTCTGCAGGCCAATGTTGGATTTGCTCATTGAGATGTTCACATTTCCTTCGTGCGCGTCACTATGTGGCATTCCTGACACACTTGACTGCAGTGTCAAGGCACCAGTGACACGAAGCTGTGTGTTAAGGGCAGCCTGTGCGCCCAGTTTAATGACGCCTGGGTGACTGCGAGTGCTGCCGCGAGCGCTGCACTGTCATGTTGAAGCGCGAGCTCAGGTGTGACAGCAATAATCATTGCTCACCACGCCGTCGCCGCCGGTCGCGGAGCGCAGGGCGCTGCTGGCGGTCTCCACCCCGGTGTGCACCTTGTCCAGCGCCGCGCTCGCGACCAACCCCACCGACCGCTGCATCTCGGTGAACTGCAGTGCAGGGTCGAGGTGAGGGTCCAAATGTAATGAAGCAGATGGCTGGTGCAAGAGTAGCAATGTAGGTGCCGAAGAGGCCCTGCTGTTGCGGGCTTACGTTGTAAGCGGTCCTTTGAGGCAGGTGACGGCGGATCATCTGGGTGTCACGCAATTGGGCGCGCACCTGGGACTGAAGGCTGCCAGCCGCCTGCTGCTCACCCGTAGGCGACTGCTGAACGACTGCCGCCTGCTGCGCATCTTCCACCTCCTGCGGGATAGGGGCACGAAGGGGAACGGCGTCAGCGAGCAGCCTTGTAGTGAAAACGGATGATCGCTGATGATCAGCTGGCGCCAGCAGGCGCTGCACCTGCAGGCTGGCGGCCACGATATGATGTGGCCTACCTCGACGTCTGCCTCTATCCTAGGCAGGCGACGGTAGTGCCGCCGCGGCTCCCATGGCAGCCCTCGGGCTGCCGCCGCCGCTGGCTGCGCGGCCTGAGCTGTGAGCGCCGCTGCCAGCAGCAGCGTGGCGCCTCGGAGGGCGTGCGGGTCCAGCGGGCCCTTGCACGGCGGAACATGGCCAGAACCGTCGGCTCTGGCGACCTGGCACCGTACTGCAGCGATCAGTCGCCGTGTGGATCGTGGCCCAGGCCCGAGGCTGCAAGTTGCGCTGGTAGGCGGCAACGCTCTCGTGAGCGACAGCTGCGCCATCATATCCTATTTATCACCCGATCATGCGCCGATGCGCCCAGGAAACCGATGATTGAGGGGGTCAAACCGGTGCGGTTCAAATTTTGACCTCCGAGAGCGCCACACGGCTGGGATCGGCGCGAGAGGTCGCAGGGGCGGATCCAGCCGATCAGTTGTGATTTGCGTGCTTGTCGTACATGCGCAGATGGCAGAGAATGTGAGAATGCGTGATAGGCTTGCACTGGTGCTATTGCGATTGCAGGGAATGAAGCCAGCGATTTGCCTTCTGAGTGTCCCGCTGTCGGAGCTGAGGCTGGGCGCGCACATTGCAAGGCACAATTTGTCCATTTCGAAACTGGAAATTCTCACAAGTTTCACAGATACACTCGATTCGAGCGATCGAGAAATCGCTGGCAGAAAAAGAGTCGATCTCACTCTGCACAATCCCACGCAGTTTGGGTAAATTTTCTTCTCGCAAGCTCAATAGCGGCACTTATGTTCAGAAACACATTTCAAAGCGGCTTTCTCAGCATATTGTATTCGATAGGCAGCAAGCCGCTGCAGCTCTGGGATAAGACAGTGGCAAATGGGCACATCACGCGCATCACCGACGAAGACATCCAGTCTTCCGTGCTGGAGGTGGCGTCAAATAACGTCGCTACGACCTATATATCATGTCCAGCCGATCCGGCGGCCACCCTGGGGGTCAAGCTGCCATTCCTCGTCATGGTGGTGCGCCTTTGACCGCCAACCTGCCGCCGCAGCTCAGCCTGACAAGCTGTAATCATTTCATGGCTGGCAGTCACGGAATTCAAGTGCACCTCAGACTCGACTGCGCACGCTGCGACCACGTATTATCTGTGTTCTGTATCGGCTTTTCTGTGTATCCGCCGTGGTCAACACGGAGCAGCAGGTGGCCACCTGCTGTCCACCTCTGACCCGCAGGTGAAGAATCTGAAGCGCTACTTCACGTTCGAGGTGACCATCCTGGACGACAAGAACGTGCGGCGGCGCTTCAGGGCGTCGAACTACCAGTCGGCGACGCGGGTGAAGCCCTTCATCTGTACGATGCCGATGCGGCTGGACGAGGGCTGGAACCAGATACAGTTCAACCTAGCAGAGTTCACACGGAGAGCCTACGGTGCGTGGACATGTCTTGATACTCCAGTGTCCATCCCTGTTGACCGTTATTGCGCATTGCAGGGGGATCGCGACGGAATCGCACATCACAACTGATGGCCCGCGATCACTGCTGAAACCAGTCCTGGGGTTCACGCATGGTCAAAGTTTGCTCCTCTGTGCTGCAGGCACAAACTACGTGGAGACATTGCGGGTGCAGCTGCACGCCAACTGCAGGATACGACGCATCTACTTCTCGGACCGGCTATACACAGAGGAGGAGCTGCCAGCAGAATTCAAACTGTTCCTGCCGGTCCAGGCGTCAACGGCAGGAACCTGACCTGCACCTGCAGTCAACAGAGCGCTTTGTGAGGTTGAGTGGAACTGCGTAGCAACGTGTAGATGTGAGAAATGGTCGAAGGAAAGAAACTGGAAACAAGGTATCGATCGAATCTGACACTGCAGAGGCCACACCTGTATCAGGGCCGAACTGCTTTCAAGCAACATGTTGCACGCGGCATGCCTGCCATCCCAGTCTACTGCAGGCCGTTGTCTGGTGCCGCCCCCGGCAGCCTCTCGTCAGCGGCCCACCGCGCGTCTAGGGCGTCCAGTCGCTGGCTGTGGAAGCACATCAGGTGCTGAACCTGCACAGTGTTGAGGAGGGCACCCTCAGAACCCAGCAGGGCGATGCCGCGGTGTCGCAAGATCAGGACGATTGGCAGGCCCAAGGCGCCGCTGCCAAGCCAGCATCACTTGCCTTTAGCAACTCATCTTCCAGCTGTTCGATTCGCTGCTGCTGTTGCTGCACCAGCGGCGCGGCTTCCACGTTGGCAGCTCCGACTTCTGCCGGCGCCCGCTGCTTGCAGCTGCCGAGCTGCCACCTGTACACACATGCAGAGGCCCCTGTAGCAGTCACCAGTCTGCGAGAAAAAGCCAGCGCAGAAGACATCACTGCACGTGTTGAAAACGGCAGCCAGCCAAAAATGCGTCCGGCAAACCTGCGAATGGATGCCGCATCCAGCAAGAAGCGGGACTGCAGGTGCTGCAGGCCCTCCTCCATGGCCTCGTAGCACCGGCCCACCGCCGTGCCGCAGGTACCGCACAGCACCGAGATGTATGTCCTGCATGTGACCACCGGTGCATTGAACCTGTGTCGGTAGCTGCCCGGTGCAAGCGAGTTTGCTGCTGTGCCAGTCGTGCGCCTCGTACATACTTGAAATAACATCAACTCTGCAGCTGCAGCACTCTGGCATACCTGGTGTCGCCCGAGGGCAGGTGCACCTGTTGTTGCACGCTGTCAACAGTAACGTTCTCCACGCCTGTGAGGGAATCACCCAAGCTCGTCAGCAGGCTGGATTTTTGCATACTGCATGCCGCTGCAGAGCGTCTTGTACGAACAGAAGTAGGCACGCAATCGCGCTTGCCGTTGACAATGAAAGCTCCCAGCTCTGCCGCTTCGCCGCGCAGCTCTTGCGTGTCGCTGATGATGGTGTTGCAGCTGTTGCACAGCAAGACCGCCGGCGGGCTCGAGAGCGTGGTTGTTGACATTCCGTGTCTATGAGGCTATTATACGGAGCACCACATGCAGAGCAATGGCACAATTTTGAATAGAGGTGAACCCGAGATGTCTGACAGGCGAAGGCTGATCGAGCAATAGCGGATGTGCACTGGAACGCGACGGCCTGCGGGGTGTCTACTAGTGCTTTCAGTAAACGCCTCGTCTGCAAGACGTGCCGATAATGCCACATGATTGGCCCAACGTGTGAATCTTGTTGTGTTGAGATCACTGGTGCAGCTGGGTGTCTACAACTGCTTTGCAAGCTGTACGTCTCGTTGGTCAGGTTCCGTGTCGCCCTGTCTATCCTGCGTTGTCCCCGCCGCGCAAGGCATCAGCGACTGCGGCGAGACTTGGATATCCGATGCAGTAAAGTATTGCCTGCGGCTTCAATCTTGCAGACAGCAACACGAATCTTGTTCGTCCAGGTGCGAAGATCATGAATGTTTTGACTGCTTGCGGTGCAAGTATCGCGCACGACAAGTGATGTGCAGCTGACCGCCCGCTCTCCCGCACGGCACACCGCAGCAGGCACATCGATGCGGGCCTGGCCGGCGGATGGGCACGACCTTCAGAGCAGCACAGGATTAGCACGCTGCCTTGCTGCTGCACCTCAAGCTCACCGCCTCCGCAGCCATGCGCCGCTTCGCTGCAGCCGCTCCAGCGCCGGCTGCCGTGGCGGCATCCTGCGCGGCAACGCAGTCGACACCTCGGGCGCCGTCAGCGAGGCGCAGGCAAGCCGGCCGCGACATGAGGACGATGCACATAGCCGCTGGTGGACGGACTGGCAGCACCCGTCACGGCCGAGGGTGCATTTCTGGCAAAGGGGGGACCGCGGGCCGCCGATCCTGCTGCTGCACGGATTCGGCGTCGGTGAGCGCTCCCGATCGCGGCTGCTGTTTATATCTGCGGTTCTGCACGGCTAAACTTCCGAGTTGTCTATGTCAGTGCTGTTCAAGCTTGAGGGATGCCCAAGTTTCCAATGGAGCATGTGACTGGGGACATTGCAATAAGGCGTGTGCTGCCGCCGCGCTGCAGGCTGCTTCCACTTTGGCGACCTGATGCAGCAGCTACACGAAGACCATCGCCTGTGGAGTCTCGACTTTCTGGGGCAGGGGAGAAGCTGGCCGGACCGACCGGAGGGTCTGACGTATTCGGTCGATCTCTGGACAGAGCAAGTCGCCGAATTCATACGGTAGGCTACTCTGCACTCGATGAAAGCACCTCGTGCTTGACTGTTGTCATGCAGGCATCATGCGAGTCTTGCTTCATTCTCTGACAGTTCCTTGACAGAAGGTTGTGCGTTGTTGCAGCTGCGAGATTGGGGAGCCAGTGTACCTTGCTGGCAACAGCCTGGGCGGCTTTGTCGCGGCCTCTGTGGCGACGCACCATCCAGAACTCTGCCGCGGGGTGCGGCTCACAGCATCAAAATGTGCCGCCTGTCACTCGTGAAAGCAAAAGCTGACTTCATCCCTGACGCCTCTCACTTCTGCCACGTTCCTCTTCCAGACTGTCTTCTTCAACGCCACGCCTTGGTGGGCGTTCAACAGCCCCAGCAGCCAGATCGCAGCAGAAGCGGTCGCCGCCGCTGGTGGCCCGGTCGGCGAGGCGGGTGTGGCGGCGGTGGTGGCGGCCGCCGATGTCGCAGCCGCCGGCAGCACGCCGCCCGACGAGTCCGCCGGCAGGCCACCGAACGCAGGCATGTGCACGTGCCAAGTTTTTCACGATGCTGCCTCCCAGTGCTTCCTGAAGTGTAAGATGCCCCTTCGAGGGCGCGTTGCGCGACTTCCTGGGATGTGCCATACAGTGGAAATGCTTGCTGGTTGACTACGAGTTGCCACGCCGCAGAGGTTGGCAGTGGACAGCACGCCAGCATCAGCAGCAGCAACGGCGCAGCCAGGAGACCCAGCGGCATCAGCAGCGGCGGCGGCGGCGGCAGCGGCTGGATTTGGACGGGCAGCGTGCCGGCGCCGCGCTGGGTGCGGCGCGTCGGCATGGGACTCTGGGACTACCTGCGCAACGCCGAGACCATCCAGAAAACGCTCCAGCAGGCAGGCTCTTAGTTCATGGCTGCGGCACAGGCAAGGGCACGTCCAGTGGCACCCTTCCTGCGAGCTACTCGTGTGCAATCTGCAGAGGTCGATCTCGTGCTTGCAGCTGGAAAGCCAGTGCATGTTGTGTGGCTGGCAATTGTGATAGCTGTCAGCTACGACGCTCGAGACTGTGAGCTTTGTGCTCGTGCAGGTCTATCTGATGCAGGTTTAGGGTTTAGGAGTGCTCTGAACGCATGGTTTATGAAAATGGAGTAGGAGGCCCTGCTTTGTTTGTTTTCTCTGAAAACGTCTAGGTGCCACCCGTTTTTTCGGGCCACTGGCCCTCCTTTGTTTTATGATTTTTTAAAAAGGAAACACATGAGCACTGTTTGTGCAGGTGTATGCTCGGGAAGAGCTGGCGGATAAGGCGCTGGCCGAGCGCATTTTGGAGGCGGCAGGTGAGGGATGATAAGCGTTTGCAGCCTCTGCTCCTGATGACATCCGAATGCCTGGCTCGCCTGCCTGTGGCAAATATAGCGCATGTTACACTCAACATCATTTCTGCATAGCTGATGGGTCCCACGTAGCTGACTCGTAATGCCCGCAGACAACCCGCTCGCCTTTGACGCCTTCCTCAGCATCCTGTTCGCGCCGCAAGCATCCGCCGGCAGCTTTGACCAGATGCTGCGCGCCATCCAGGTTGATACTTGGAATGAGAAACCTGAGGCATGGGCCAATCAACAAATGTTGCATCGATCTCTGGTCAGAGCCAAAATATCTCTCGTCAGCAACCCTTGCCTATTCTTATCTGTGCAGCGGGCGGGGCTGCCCATGCTGCTGGTGTACGGGCGGGAGGACCCCTGGGTGCGCACCATCTGGGGCCAGCGCGCCCTGCGCATCGTGCCCGAGGCGGCCTACTACCAGGCAAGTCCTGCGCCTCCTGCCACGTCAAAGTGTTTTGACACACTCTCCTTGGCTTGCAACAAGCTGAACCCTGAGTTGTTGGACTGGGTGCGCACCATTTTGGGTTTTCGTAGCGCGCCCTGCGCGTTGCGCCCGAGGCGGCCTACTACCAGGCAAGCACCGCAATGCCTTTGTGCGATGATCCGTGACGCACAGGGTGCCTGCTGACTCAATGCACCATGGTCTGGGGCTACCATCTGGCGAAACATCTACTGGTGCTGATGGGCACTGCATCCTGTCGCAGGTGTCGCCCGGCGGCCACTGCCCCCAGGCGGAGGCGCCGGAGCTGGTTGGCCGCTGCCTGGCAGCCTGGATCCAGCAGGTCGCCAGCGGCGGCGAGCCGCTGCTGGGCGTCGGGCAGGAGCTGACGGATTCAGACGGCGTCGTGCTGCGCCGCTCGGACGACAGCCCAACAAACCCGCTCGAGTGGTGCATCTACATTGTGCATCGCGCCTCCACGTCGGTGCAACGGGCGGCAAAGCGGGTCTTCGGCTGATGGTAAAGAAATTTCGAAGCTGTAGTTGATTGATGAGAGTGTGGTTTTCAGCTCCACCCCGCAGCCGTTTTCGCGGGGTGGCGAGTTGCGGCATCGGTGCAGCCTTTCGTGTGTGCCTGCTTGTGGGCATTTTCATCTAAAACTCTGACATATATATTCTGCCAGGACACTTTGGTTGTGAGGCTTGTCCCTTGCTTTGCATGAGAGCTTGGCTTGGATCATGCGCGCAGCACACGCACCCTGGAAGCAGGCTGTGGCATGGGCAGTGCAGAACAGCTATGGGCACGAGCAGCTCACTTGCATGGATCATGCATTCATGCTATAGCACGTGCAGGGCTGCAGGCACACAAGCTGTTGCCGCCTAATCTGCTCGTATTTTCAGATGAGATTCATGTCGGAGTGCATGCGACGTCTCCAAGCGTCGCATAGATGGGTTCAGTCGTCGATCGTTACTTTATGTTTGTTATACACGATGCGGCCGAGAAATGGCAGCCAAGATGGCACTGTGGGTGAGATGGTATTTCCTGCGCAGGCTGGCACGCTGGT
>JAABUL010000490.1_pt1 | contig 84050 bp, 67 predicted proteins | sample 5559151 | NCBI WGS metagenome assembly JAABUL01 (sample SAMN10711876, study PRJNA513368) | rock metagenome | isolation source: Antarctica rocks | place: Antarctica: Victoria Land, Pudding Butte sud
TAATAAGAGTTTAGTAGAAGATAAGTGGATTATATTAAACTAGGAGCGTCTTAAGGTTAATAAGATAGTATTAATAGTATTTAAATCATCTAGCCCTACTAGTAATCTATTCGTTATATTAGAAATAGAGCTTAATAAAACTGTATTTCCTTTTAAGGTCACCTTTATAATAATAGTAAATATGTTCCTACCTATTATTAATACTAATGCTATAGAATTAAAGGATATCTAATTAGTAAGTCTATAATAACTAAGCATTTAGGAAATGAAAAAGGAGAAGATAAACCGATCTATATCCCTTATATATTAAGGTATAAGATAACGACCGTTTTCTAGCTATAAGCTTAGATAATAGGCTACCCGCGGATTCTTTATATATAATATAATTATGTCCTAAAGTACGCTACGGCCTTATATACTACGAAGGGGAATATTAAGGAAGAGTAAAGATACTAGCCGATTATATAATAGATTTAAACAGCGAATCCGGTTAAAGTAGTTTAATAGACTTATAACTTAAGATACTTCATCCTCTATATTTAAGGTAATCTTACGTAGTTAAATTTATTATTACTTATTAAGCTCCTTAGATACAAGCTATTATTTTCATTAATATAGTTCCTCTTATTAAGTTTAAGCTAGCTAGGCTTTATCTTTTAATATAATACTCTAAAGCTTCTCTCTTAGTATTTTAATCTTTTTATTAATAGAAACGAAGTTAGTATAATTATCTAGGCTAGCTTCTACTTTTACGGGTAGTAATTATAATAATTAAGGATAGTAATAGAGTAATAACTTATAAAATCCTTTAAGATAGATAGTATAACATTTCTTATTCTAATAGCTAGCTATCCCGTCTATAATACTTAGCTTGCGTATAAGTTAAAGAAGGTATTTATATTATTATAACCGGCGAATTTTATCCTTTTAATAATTAAGTAGCTATTATCTTTAACTAAGTTAGTATTTCTTAATAATTATATTTTATTTATAAGAACTTACTATCAGCTTTAATAAGGGCTTCTTTTTAAATATTATATATTCTAATGTTTTCCTTATACTTAGCCTAATATCTTAGATCTACTATCTAATTATTAAAGGAGCTCGCTTTATAGATCTTTTTAATAGGTCTATCTATAGATATAATCTAGAAGAAAGGTATACGAAGTATATCCTTCCTAATTTAAAGGTAATATAAGGACCTATCTAGAAGTAATAGAATTACCTCGATCTCTTTAAAAGACCTATAGTCCTAGAAGGTATAATCCGCGAGGATAATTATTAATAAAGGTAGTACTAGGATTATAAATAGCGGCTCTATATCCTTATATATACTATATTATAGTCTAGAATCATATTAATATAATTAGTAAGGATTATCCTTAATTATAATTCTAAAGTTTTAGATAGTAGAATAACCTTTTATATAATATTTATAAAAAGCCTTTTACGTCCCTTATAACTTATATATTAATCTCCGCCTCTCCTTTTTCATTCTTAAATACGGCGAAATCGATTATTTACTCGTAGTATAAGTATAATACCTAATAGCTTTAAAGGCGGAGGCAACGACTCCTCTAATCCGGATACAGCTTGATAACCTAGTAATGAAATATCAAGCGCTCCGTGATACCCACGCGAGTATAATAGCGGGGAACAGGAAGATCCGGCGCCAGTTAAAGGGGAAGCGTGGTAGAGCTAAACGCCAAGCCCTTACCCCGATATAGGAGAAGGAGAAATAGGCCCTACGCGAGCTTGAAGCGGTGAGCTAGGACTAAGTAGTAACGGGTACCCGACGGAAGGCCTACTAGCACGACCTAGTAATAGATATTAAGGAGTTTCAGGACACTAATAATATCTTAATAAAGGTGAAAGACTAGAAGCAGCTTTAATAGAAGGAGTAATAGGAGGCCTATTAGGTAATTATCCTAGAGGAAAGCTAGGAGCCGGTAGTAAAGGGCCTCCTCCTAAGCGACCGTACTAACTATTACTAAGGATTAAGGAAGGCGGAAAGCTCGTTAATAATCTAACTTTATAGCGGGAAGAATAGCTTTAAGGCGTTCCTACTTAAGGTAAACGTTCTAGGGATCTAGGACTCTAGATATAGTTACGGCTAGGTGAAATAGAATATAAGGTATATCCTCCTCTTCTACCTAGAGCTACGGGAGTTGAGACTAGACCTGATTAGGGAGGCTGGTACCTACGACTTTAAGAAGATACTAATTAGGATAAGGGGTATTCATACGGCGGCCCGCTAGCTAATGAAGATAGGCTACCTAGAATAATTCTAACTCGCTAAGCTCTAACTAGAGCGAATAAAACTCCCTCGAGAGGCGGTTCTACCGCCGAAATCAATAAAGGCACTGAAAATAAAGTGGAAAGGGAGGAAAGTAGCTAAAGAGCTACGTGAATACTACTAACTAGACGCGCTAAATAATATGATCCTAGTAGAAAGAACTTATTAAGCTACCTAGGAAGTAAAATATTATAGGGAAAGGAGATAATAAGCGGGAGTTTTTAGCTATAGAAGGTTTCTCCTACGCCCTACTATAATAGGATATAGTAGCTCCGCTACCTTTCCTACTAGGAAGGGATACCTAAGCGTAAAAGACTACCCTTATTAGTATAAATAATACTAGAATAGGCGTATAAATAATTAATCAATTAACCTAATAGCTTTCTTAATTAATAGTACCTTAAAAGATTACTCCACTTACCTTATATAATAGTCTACGGCTGAAGCCTCTACGTATATTAGATTTAAAATACTCGCCTACTCGCGCTAATAAGTAGATAAATAGTATATAAGTAGCGTAGTCTTATATAAGAATCCGTTTATATTTATATTAATATTAATCTTTCTACTATATATACTTAATAATAATAGTAAAGTAATTTATTATTATAAAGTACTAAGTTTATTAAGTTATTAAAAGGTTAAACTTCTTATATAGCTTAATTTATATATACTAGTATAACTATTAGACCTTATAAACAGGGAGGAAGAATAGAGTAAAACTTTAAGTATAAATAAAATAAATTAATTCTAATACCTTAAAAGGGATCTTATTATTACTAGACTACCGCTTCTAACTAGTATTAAAGTCTATCTACTTCTAAAGTATAATATATATAGACGGCTCCTTCTTACTAATATTATAACCGCGTATAATACCCTTTATAAAGTACTTTACTATTTTTATAATATAAAGACTAGTACTAGGATTCCTTCTAATATACCTAATTTACTAAGATAAGAAATTATTAGTAAGGGTTATATAATATTTTATAATAATAGGGGAAGATATAAAGACTTATTTATCCTAAAGGACTAGTATCTAGTTATAATTAATTTTAGTATTAGACTTAAGGTACTTAGATACCTTATTACTATTAATATTAGCCTTAATTAAAGACTCTAGACTATTTATTTCTATATTATTAAAGAATTACGCTATAGTCCTCTTTTTCTATATTATTAGAATTAAGGTCGGGGTAAGAATTATAGTAAGATAAGAATATCCTAGCTATTAAGGTATATAAAGTAAAGAGAGGTAGAGGTTATAATATATAAATTAAATATAAGATAATAATATATATAATAGCGTATTTAATATATAGATGAATTATTATAAGCCGTAAGTAATTTAAAGTGAAGGGGAAGAGTAAGAGCGAAAGAGTAAGAGGATAAAAGGAGAAGAAAATATAATAGGCGGTTAATAAAGCTATAATTAGCTCCTCTCTAATTAATATCTAAAATAAGCTAAATAAACGCTCTTATTTAAACTTATTAGAAAGTATTACTAGCTTAAGAGAAGGAAGTAGCTAAGGGGGAATACAGGGAAGTAAAGAGGGAGTACGAGGGAGTTATAAGGAAGTAGGGGAGAGTAGCGAGGAAGTATAAGGGAGTAAAGAGGAAGTATATAAACGAAATAATTATTAGTAGAGGAGTAAAGCGGCGGCACCTAAGTTAATAGACGGTTACGTGTTAGCCTAGGTTCGAGGATACTATATATATATATATAGTTATATTATTATATCTTATCCTAAATAACTATTATCTTTAAAAAACTATCTTCTATTATAACTAATACTTAATTAATAATAGCATTACGGCCTAGAGATAGTCCCCAGCGCTAGTACCGTAATGGCATAGTTCAAGCCAACTATATCTGGCCGCTAAGGTAAGGTAGCTTACAGTCGATGCCGCTAACAAGAACCTTAACATTGCTGCGATTTGACGAGCCATCATTTCAGTCCATATTATCTCTTCTACCAAAATGCCCTCTCTATCACCCGAGAGAGGTCGTACGCGATCGCGCCAAAATAACAGTGCGTTCGCCAAATCACAGACGCCTTCACGAACAAGATCACCACCTCGTCGAACTATATCACCTCGTCCTAGATCGCAATCACGAAATTCGGGCCGATCGCTTTCGCGCCATGGTGACAGACGAAATGGTGTAAAAGGTGGAAGGGACCGAAATAGGAGCCCCGCGCGGAGCATCTCAAGAAGTAGAAGCGCAGGTAGCGTTGGGCGAAGATACCGAGATCGGAATTATACGCGAAGCCCCACTCGAGGGTCGCCCACACCAAGAAGTTCAAAGGTACCGCGAATAATCGCGACTCGAATTGTAAACATGTTTAACAAGGCCTAGATCGTGGTAGAAAAGCTTACCAAGAACGTCAACGAGGACCATCTACAAGAAATATTTGGCGCATACGGACCCATTCAGGAGCTCGATCTACCCATGAATAGGCAATGTGAATTTTAGAAACTCTGCAAGAAGCCTGATGCTGACAGCAACAGTCATGACCAATCGTGGTACTGCCTATATCGTCTATATGGATACGCCAGATGCCGAAGCTGCAATCTCCCACATGCATGAGGCCCAACTAGATGGAGCGATCATTAACGTGTCGATTGTCCTTCCTCGGCGCAAATTCTCACGTTCTCCACCTCCAGCTCGTAGAGGAGCACCAATACACGATAGATATGAAGCACGACCTCCTCCGTCCGGTAATTATCGTGGAGGACAACCGCATACAAGCTCAAGGTTGGGGAGGGATGATCGTCCAGATGGAGGGAGATATCGCTCGCCTCCACCGCCTAGGAGATCCTCTCCACCTAGAAGATATGGAAACGGCCCAGGCCTAAGGGATCGTGATTTACGCGCTTACCGGCCACGTTCGTACTCTCGATCAAGGACCCGATCCCGCTCATTTTCTTCGCGGTCGAGGTCTCGTTCCCCACCGCGACGCACTCAAGGCTACAGACGACGAGACAGTCCCCCACCACCACGAGGAGGAAGGCAAAGAAGGAGTCCCAGCTACTCGAGCTTTTCGAGCTACAGCGCGCGAAGTCGGAGTAGAAGTCGGGGTCGATATGGACGCGGGAGATAATTTCTGATGGTTCGGATTCCACCAAATGGCATCGTGGATCGTGCAGAGCGGAAAGCGTGTATACGCGTTTAGAAGGGAGCACGCACCGTTGCAATGGGGATTGGTAGGACTCCAAGATCTTGGACAGGTCCTGTAGGAACTGGGAAAGGGAGGAATCAGGACAAAGCTATGGAAGTTCCCATGACGTGGGACTTTCGTCCGATGAAGAGACCTTCTATTGAATGAAGTTTCCTACGGGCCGTTCCGGCCAGCATGGAGGGAACGGCAGGGCTTCGTAGCCCCATTGAACATGCTAAAAAACCAATCTTGATATAGGAGCCGCGAACCCGTTTCAAGTGACTTCTTATGGTCCAAGTGACTGACTTTTCTACAATCCATTTACGGCCGCTTCCAGGATCTCAGACTTCCTGTCATCTTCAGCCACATACACACTAGCGAGTTGAAATACGATCCTTGTAAACACGTAGGGTAAGTAATTTCATGCTTCTTGTCACAGTAAGAGCTCCGAGCTCGTCCACCTCGTTATGGATTACGAACACGACACAGGTCACCCCATCATGCAGCCAATTGCCTATTGAGCAATATCTGCCAAATCGTTCTGAAGCACTCGGTCATCTGGTCTCTTCATGCACGCCCACGGGAGCCTTTGTGTTTCTAACTATGAATTTTTGAGTAAACACGCTTTTCTAAAGCTTCAAAGCAGCAACTTGTTAGATCGTGCGTTACTTAACTGTTTACTGTATCTTAGAGAGGCCAACGCAGAGAACGGTGTCTTTGGGTTTTCAGCTGGCAGTATGTTTCAACCGCGGAATTGTTGCAGACCGCAAGACATGTGCAGCTCTCACATTTAAACTATTCTCTGGTATGCAATGATCGGTTTGATGCCCTCCTATGATTGATGTCAAAGCTCAAACCCAACAGTAGCTCAAGTTTGCCATCATCAAAACCCGGAAGTGTATGTTCGGATGATCGAAGTCAGTAGGCGCGGGCTAGAGCATACTGAAGCCCGCCGTGTCCGTCCAGCAGGATACCCTCCGATTGCATTAGCACGTAATTAGAAGAGTGGCGTTCAATCTTTGGCCATGTATTCATACGTAATATTATGAAACGTGATGCAGGACGTTCCTGTAAGTATCTGACATCGAAAAGAGACCAAGCCGAGCCTGCGCCTGGTGCCGTACAGCGACATCCGCCGAACAACATGAGCGCTGGAAACATGTTCTTCCTTCTATTCAGTAACGCGCCAGCTTTCCGTCCGCTCAGCAGCATTTCCCACCCATTGAACTTATGCTGTTATTTTGATCTGCCACGTTAACACCTTGCGAAGCGCCCTGATCTGTCCTTGACGTGTCAATGATTCTCTTCTTGATATCTGCTGCCAGACTGTAAAATGCCTTCTCCACGTTTATGTTGCTCTTGGCCGATACTTCCATAAACGGTATGCCAAGCTCGTCCGCTAGTTGTTGTCCTCGTTCAACTGATACCACTCTTTTATCTTCCCAATCGCACTTGTTTCCTATCAGAATCTTGTTGACACCCTCAGTCGCGTGCTGTTCAACGTTGGAGAACCAGGTCCGAATATCTGGTTGCTGTCAGCTGGCACTGAACTTTCATCGGCCAAGACACTCACTATTGAAAGATCGCTCATCGGTGACGTCGTAGACCAGTAGAATGCCCATAGCACCTCTGTAATATGCGGTGGTGATCGTCCTGAACCTTTCTTGGCCGGCCGTGTCCCATATCTGCAGCTTCACCCTCTTGCCATCCAGCTCGATCGTCCGGATTTTGAAGTCAATACCTATGGTCGTGATGAAAGACGGTGTAAAGGAATCTTCGCTGAACCGGAGCAAACAGCATGATTTTCCAACCCCGGAATCGCCAATGAGGAGGAGCTTGATCTATTGAGAAGTCAGCGCCAATGGACACAACCCCAACTATACGAGAGATTGGGCAATTTGGCAACGTACAAGAAAGTCATAATTCCGAGTCCCAGCCATGTTCGCAGAGAGGAGTAGTGTCAGGGTGCGCTTTGGTTTGATGCTAGAAGATTCACCGCTCCTGCTCCTTTGGGTGTAAGACTTGGTCGCCAATGGGTCTATTCACGATTCCGTGTACTGCTAGATTTTGGTCCTTATTAAATCCAACCACAGTCATCAAAGTCGGGTGTTGTGTATGTATGTCTTTGGCTGGAATGGTTTTGTGATTGGACGCATCTCGGTAGGAGGTGAGGTCAACGGCCGAGTTCCACAAACAAGCGCCAGGCGGCAGAACTTAGAACTAAATGAAGTACCACATGAGCTGCTCGGCGTAGGCACCTCATGTCTCAACACACACCATCTTATCTGAATGTTATTGAGTTCCGATTGAGCTACTACTAGTCTTAGTTATATAGTATCAAGACATGTACAGACGCTTGAGGTAGCGACGCATGCCTAGTTGCCTACAGCAAAACCTTCCCCTTCCAATCAGACACCTGGAAAATGCTGACAGCCATCGCTATGCTATGGTCGTTGCGCATCACTCTCGATCTTTCAGTGCAACCATTTCGTATATGCCCAGCGTATTCTTTCAACAACCCTGACCTGTCGCTCGACGCCAGTCCGAAGATCAATAAGATCATTGAGTTCCTCTAAAAGCTCATTGTTGATTTCTCCAGGCAAGGTGCGACGTGCTCTTTGTCGCAATATGTGAACCTCGCAGAGGAGCATGCCGTGATCTTTATAGGATAGCATGCCGTTCGCGGATGGTGTGGAACCAATCAGGATGCGGTCGATGTTCCTAAGGACCCGGACCATGCTACCCTGCTTCCTCCCTTGTATCCTACCCTTGCGCCCTGCAAAAGCGCCACTGAGCCAATGAGAGAAGCCAAGACAGACCAAGACACCAGGTGTGAGGCCAACAAAGCCAAAAACAAGCTCTTGGCTCTTGAGAAGGTTATCAATGCCGCCAACGGCAACCTCCACATCAACTTTCGTTTTCTGAATTTGAATCAGGAGCGCACGAATCAGATCGCCCCTAATCGTACCCACGAAAGGCTTCCGAAGGTCCCTTTCATAGGCCCTCAGGACCGGTGTCAGGTCGCCTTCCCTGACTTTGGCTCTGACACCTGCGATTTCTGTATCCGTAAGTGGTGCCCCTGTAGTGGTGTTAGGATTGTCAGTAGCAAAATCCACCACCATTCGTTCTAGGCTAGCCCTATCGCCCTGTAGGCTTTCCTTACTCATGATGGCGATCTCGCTATCCTTGTCGTGGCGAATAGTCCCGATGACCTTTCTTATCGGCTCGACCACCCAATTGTTCCAGAAGTCAATGGTTGTCGTTGCAAAATCGCGGATCCACGTAATAATTTCAGCTTTCCGGTTGACAAAGATACGTAGAATCGTACTAGACGATAAGAAAATTGCCAATCCCGGTAACCAATAGCGTACGAAACAAGAGGGCCGACCATGATCCCGATTTATTTCTGTCGTGGCAGCAATGTGAGCGGGGACATGGCCTTTCAAGATATTTTCAAGTCGGGCTGCAAGCAGTGCAGTTTGAGACCACGCTGTCTCTCGATGCGCTGTTTCTGGATCATCATCAAGGCTTTGAAATACGGTTTCTTCCATATCTCCCGCACCGAGTTCAAGTACAGTCATATTCTGAAGGACCGTCTCCATCAATGAGATGCTTTTTGAGACAACGCTTCTCCATTCATCTTTGCTATTCGACCGATCTTTCGAGCTGACGGATCCCTCGTCCTCTGCATCGAAAATCATACCTTCATCCATGAGTATCCCAAGCCCACTCGCACTCATCTCACGTAACCTCCGCAGATGATTTCTCTTCGATCTTGCTACCATTCGGCTCCGAGTCAATGGTGACAGGACTTTGGACCGCATGTCAGCCAGTGAGCGATCACGTACGCTATCCTTGAGTAGGCCATAGAATTGCCTCCAATGGTCAGACATAGAAGAAGATTGAGCTCCACCATTATCTTCGCTGGCGTTTCTAACGGATTCAAGCCTTTGCCAAGCATCGCTGTAGATATCGTTGACCCAATCCCAGAGACGTAGGGGAGCTGTCTGGACGGTATATAAGCTAGTGTAACGGTAGGAGCCCAAAATCTCATCCCAATATGCAATATCACTGCTCAAGGGTATTGTCTGATCTAATAAGGTATTCATAACGAGTCCGTAGGTTTGAATTGTAGCTTTGCTGACAGCAAGCCATTCGAGCTCCTGCTCTTGTGCTGTGCTCAGTGTTGCATTGTTACTTTCCGAAGAAGTGGGTCCCAGTAGTCCCGCTTGCTCAAGACTGAACAGGATCGTAGTGGAAGGCAGGATGGCACGCGGAATCGAAGATGTGGAGAGGGCTCTGATGGCGACTTGTAGCGTGAATACGCGAGCTATATCAGAGCCATCATTAGCTCCATTAGATTCCGAAGGTGCTGGCTCATCAGAGGCAGAATACAACTCGGGCGAGGACGGGCCTGAGGACTGCTTGAAAAGCTGCAGCCGGTCGAGTTGACCATCAACCTTGCTGATGTGGCTGTTTCATGGTCAGAAAGATATCAGATTGTATTGCTTTGGAAGTACACAGTGACTTGCTCTATGACGAAGGACATGATGGGCAGCTAGAACCTTTTAGCAGGGGCGCATGTCGGTCATGGGGACAACGTCCGCGCAAAACATCAACGAAAACATGTATTGAGGTGCTGGTGCCATCAGTACTGTCGAGAGCTTGGCAGAGGCACTAGAAATATTGCTTACTAATATTTTCAAAGGAGCCTCAATCATGCGATTCGGCTCGGAGACTTGCCGGGGACCCTGGACCCTGGTTGAGTTTATTAGTGCATTAATATTTCGCCTCCAGTGAGTCGACAAAGGATATTTACCACATTTCTCCAGCCTACGAAACTTCTCTCTTCGCATCCATTGCTCTCTGCATCCGAGAGTCTATCTGCCATGTAAGTATACTAGAACCCCGCGCAATTGAAGCCTTCGCTAATATATCCTAACAGGAACTCTACGTCCTCACTGTTTTCTGCGCCTGCGGAGACCTACTGGGGTTCGTTCGACGAAATATCCACGTACAACGTCCACTTGAATGTGTTCGAGCGGTTATGGGCGGCGTGGTATGCCTACATCCGGAATGATGTCCTCGCTACAGGCATCATGTCGTTCGTTATGCACGAGATTGTCTATTTTGGGCGCTCATTGCCCTGGGCGATAATTGATCGTATCCATTACTTCAATAAGTACAAGATACAGAATGTAAATATAGCTTCTTGTTCTTATCGAGCCTGCGATATCGACCAAGAGGCTGACATTGTGGTAGCAAAAAATTCCAACAGCTCAAGAGCAGTGGAATTGCGCCAGGCTGGTCTTGCTCTCCCATTTTACCGTTGAATTACCCCAAATATGGTATGTGAACATGCAGAAGTCCTGATTATATATGCCGATCAATTGCATCTAGGCTTTTCCATCCAATGGCCCAATACTGCGGACTGGCTACTGGGGTACCTTTCCCTTCCCTCCTTACTATGGCATATCAGATCGCCATCTTCTTTGTTTTGGAGGATACATGGCATTACTGGTCGCACCGTGCACTACATTGGGGTCCGCTTTACAAAAACATTCACAAAATCCATCACCAATATTCCGCTCCGTTCGGCATGGCTGCAGAGTACGCGTCACCTATCGAAGTAATGATCCTTGGCCTCGGCACAGTGGGAGTTCCGATTCTGTGGTGTGCGATCACCGGCGATCTTCACATTTTGACTATGTATATTTGGATTGTGTTTCGACTTTTCCAGGCCATTGATGCACACAGCGGCTATGAATTCCCATGGAGTCTGCATCACTTTCTGCCCTTCTGGGCAGGCGCAGAGCACCACGACGTTCACCACGAGAGGTTTATTGGGAATTACTCGAGCAGTTTCCGGTGGTGGGACTATGTTCTAGATACTGAGTCCGGACCTGAGGCGGCGAAGAAGAGGAGAGAACGTCGAATGGCGAGAAAAGGGCAAGAAGGTGCAGTGAGTCAGAGGAAAAGCGAATAAGCAAGAGAAGACAAGGCATTTTAGGGACGAAACCGCCGCCCAAGACCGATGTCTCACAGAGTTCCGTTCCTGGACGTCGGGCATCAAAAGCGACGATAATGTCCGCTTCAGCAAATACGAAAAGCCTCCTGAGGGTGGTTCTTTGCTCTCAACTTGAGCGTGACCGGGAGCTTGCTCATCGCAAATGGCTGCCATTCCCACATTTTTGATGGTCAGACTTTTTCGAGGTTTGTGCGTCGTCCATTGGATGAATGTACCTTATGACTGTATGCCATTAGATTAGATTAGATAAGTATACCTGCAACAAATGTCGACTTCTTCGAAGCCTATATTTCCACCGTTCAGGGTGATGTCCTCCTAGCTTGTACTAGTCCGTACAGCCTGCATAAAGCCCCATGTCTGCTGGTATATCTATCTGAATGTCTGGAAATGAAAGGACCCTTGAATCCCTTTACCATCTAGACACTAGCGATGGCTGCCGCACCGTGTGCAAGTAACGAATCCAATCTGTCGGTGACCTTGGCTTCGTCTTCGCCTTTCGCCGGGTCTGTTCGATCTTTCCAAGGTGCAGCAAGCATTTAGGTCAGCAAACCATCTTTCTTCAATTGAAACGTTGGCCTCAGGGTGCGGTGGAAATGTGCCCATCGCTACCTCCAGGCTGCCTTGTGAATAATCACTGCGACATCTGGAATATTGTGATATACACTCCCGAGTCTGATCGTCTGCAAGACGTGTGAACGTCTTGCAAAGCAGGGGTCTTTCTCCTTACTTCAAGGTGGTTGTGTTAAGCCCAAAGCAACTTCGGGAAAGGTATCGACATTGATAAGGTACCTTAGTCTTTAGTGGTCTCCAGCATTTTCACAGAAAAACATGATTGATCATCATTGAGACCTACATTCAGTACGAGGAATGGGACGCAAAGGCCACCATCTGCCCATGAAAGGCATGTAAGCTCCTTTGATGCATTTTGCTCAGAAGTATTACGTTGAGCTACGCGTTGAGATCGACATAGCAAGGGTCGGCACAGGATTACCGCTGTGATAACAGATTATTGACCACACCGCAAGGAGGCAATTCTTCCTAGCAGTCTGCCCAAAAGATACGTCGACTACCCCGGAAAGGTTGCTCTCATCAAGCAGCGCTTGAAGTCTCAAAACCCCCAGGACTATAATTTGTCAAGCGCAGCGTCTCAGGAACTCTCCAGAAAGCAGCACTGAATCTTAACCTTAGGCTTTGAGCTTGATCGTTGCAACGACCCTATAGTATTCAAACGCTATACGGAGCGTCTTTGCGACATCAATCTAGAGCGTCTTCAAGCGATAGCTAAAAAAGTGGGCGCACCGAGCCCAACCAAGCATCAACGTCACGGCTTTCGATGCACCCAAGCCAACAGTCGCCACTCGCCGTGTCGCGATCCTACTCGCTGACGGCTACATCTCAATTATATTTAATGGAGCTTCTGCTGCTCTCAAGGCTGTCCCCTTCGTCATCGGACCCTACCGTTAGACTGTCTTTGTAGACGAGGGTGGCAAGGGGGTCTGCAGCCCGATTACCATTTTGAGGGTGTGCGATCCACCACGATTGAGTCTGTCTTTGTCCCTGCTTGTTTTCACATTGAGAGACGCTCGGCAAGCAAGGTCGTATGGTCTACTGGGTATATGGAGCCTACGGCTACCTGAAGGCTATCGGTGCCACTAGTCGCCAAAGTCGCCTATAAGGTAAATAGCATCAAACTCTGTACCGCAGGCAGCCATGATGTCGTCAACTCTTGTGGTGTTGTTACCGCTGGAACTGCCAGCTCGGAGAGTTTCATTTCAACCGCGGTATAAATGGCTTATCTCCAATGATAGCATATCAGTGGGTGACACCATAAAGGATTTCAGAATTGAAGAAAAGTGTATCGTGTAGAACAAGGTTATAGATATTAACTTGAAGTTGTTATCTTATCCATTGAAACACATGTAAGACTGTACGCAGTGTTGACCAATTGTTAGAATCGATTTTCTAGCACATTCAAAGTTAGCCCGGAATTAGTGCTCTTGAAAAGCCATCAGTGCTTCCACGTAGACCATGGTAAGCATGTTTTCCATCCGGTATACTCACGCGATCTTATTGACACCTATATCGAAAACGATCTCTAGCCAAGAGCACATCTAAATGTTCTACCAGCTATCGGGCCTGAATGAGTCCGAGCCTACGTGCTAAAAGAAGGCACACCAACCTATGTACATGCTCGCCAGCTTGAACGGATCTGTAGCATGCTGGATCAACGCCTGTACATATCCCTCCACGCTCAGCGGAACACTCTCCATGGGCAACAATCCCTTCACCTTATTGTTCACGCTCTCCAGCACCCCTTCCGGCGTATCAGGCACCACACTCACCACCTTCTTCTTCTTCCCAATGAAATCCGTCGTCGGATCATAAAGGAATGTTTCCAAAATCGTCATCAACGTGTCCTCGTTCTGGCGTAGTATACCTAGAGTCAACTCGCACGATTTGCGAAAAGGCCCTTCGTAGCCGTAGGCGCCGAACGCGTCAACCATGTTGTGCGTGAGGCGAAAAGGGACGAGTTCCGGTTTCTCAAAGGTGAGGCCTTTGTCGAAAAGACAGTTGAAGTCGACGTGAAAGGTGCCGCCGTTGCCTTCTTCGAAGAGAACGTTCTCGCCATGGCGGTCGCCCAGGCCGAGTACGTGGCCCACGATGGACATGACTGCGCAGGAGCGAGTATAGCGCAGGCGAGCAGTGAACCAAGCTTCAGGCTCCGGAAACATTTCGACAAACCACTCGTGGAAGACCGGCGGGAAATGTGGAATGACTCGCTCTGTGAAGACCGGTAATTTGTCTGGAGCGGAGATGGATTCATTGAGCAGGCTGCGGATATCGGCGTAATTTATTTGTACGTTCTTCTGCTTGTAGCTAGCTAGCAGGATCTCGCGCAAGGTTTTGAGATTGTCGATCCATTCAATAAGGCCGCACTCTTCATTGAGAGGCGTTACGGCATAAGTTTTGATGTATAGACGGCGTTTACTGGATTCCGCATCTTTCTTTAGAGCTCGGTTTATCATGGCGTTGAATTCCATGAGCCGTTGATCTTTGCGAAGATCATCCTTGGGCTTGCAGAGAAGTGCGTAGACGTGCCCATCAGAGCCTCGAATGCTGATCTTACGAGGTTTCTGTAGTGAGTTTAGAACCAAAACATCGTCAAGGAAACTCGATATGTGTATGTAATCTCTCGTGTTAAACGCTTTGTGTTGTTTCATGTTCACGTTATCCGTCATTGTTGGCAGACTTGCCGTCAGAGCCACCTCTAGAGGAATTGCAAGTCTACAAGAGGCAGTCTTGTGATTGAACCCGAGATCCTTCTGAAGGCTAATGTGAGATGGCTTGCCATCGATACCACCCTCGCAAACATGCAACAACTGGTCAGATAACCTTTGACCGTGCGTGATAAACGCCTTCATTTCTGATCCTGCGGAGTCTGTCCTCGCTCTTCGAGTATTTTCCAGGACTTTAGTCATACAAGCGAGTCCTCTCCTTGCTCTATCCGGGGCCGAGGACTTGACCACTGCCAGCAAGGTCCAAAGTGCCTGTGGCGTGTGATTACCAACAACCTTCGTCACAATGTCAGCGATGAGGCTATAAACGGCTTGATTTGGATGGCAGATGCGAGCCACAAATTGGGATAATGCTGTGTAGAAGACGAAAGCCGGTAGGCGATCGGTATACTTTTTGATCGCGATGTTGCAGGAGTCAAGCATTTTCCTTCGTTGTCCCATCACATGCTTGCGGAAGCTATCATCATTGCCGTACTTGGGATCAAGGGGTTGCTCGGCTTCCGCTCCCAAATCCAGCCAGAGCGTCAAGAGCCTGGGAAGAGTCTGGTAGATGTACTTAGCGCCAAAGGCCAAAGCTCGGAGGTAATTTTCGACTACAAGCTTCGCAGTCTCGCCAATGATGAATGTTTGAGCTTGCTTTCCGGGTGCTTTTGACTTTTCAGACTCGAACAGCTTATTGTAGTGTTTACCGAGATAGTAGTGACCTTTCTCCCATCTATTATGATGATCAGTGACTTTCTTATACTGAGAAATGATGATGTCGGATCGGGTTTGGCCGGCTCTGTCAATCCACTTCGCGAGGAGTAGATGAGCCCTTGCTTTGAGCTGATTCTGCTGATGCTGCCTTCCCGGATTGTTTGTGATCATAGGTTCGTCAGCCTCCGTGTAATCATGAGATCTGAAAGCGTTGGCAGTAATTGCACCCTCCAAACTTCGAATCGCCTTGCGATGATTGCCTTCTCGCCACAAAAGCCGAGAATGCTCAATCGTTGCCGAATCCTCGCCCAACTGAGAGGCATGTAATACCGCGTTGAAAGCTTGATGAGTGAAATTACCCTTGCGTGCCAATTTTGCGCTCGTTAACCACGCTGAGGCGATGTCAATCTTTGAATAATCGCGTCTTTCCATGTTAGCCGACCCCAAGATAGGTGATGGCGTGCTTACTTAGAAAGCTGCATTACCGCACGCCGAACCCCCAGTATGTATTGCTTATCAGAGAGAAACGGCCCGAGGGCGTCTAGTCTCAAATCAAGAGATGTGCGTAAGCGAGCGGTCTTAGGTTTGTCGAAATTTAGTTCATCGCTAATCATTTCGATTTCTGTGAGCACATGGAATTTCAACAACGCATCGTGGCAACCTTCTAGAGAAGATGTGTTGGTTGCCGAGAGGCTTCTAATGGTGTGCCGTCGGAGCTGATTCACGAGAGCAGCAGGCTCATCAAGCCCTTCTTCCGAGAGTGCCAGCAGCGCCCGTCCGACTCCAACGTTGAAGTTCCCCTCTAAGTTCTCTGTGGACAGCGAGAGATATTTCCTCAGCTTTTCCCACTTCCCGGTCACCCAGCATGATTCGATCGCAAATGGCAGTGATAGCGCACTGCTCGCATCAGACTGCTGGAAGCCCTCAACTTGGTTCAATAAGACATCTTGACGACGTTAGCGTTACAGATACAAGCACAGGGTTTTAAGGCTCTTACCATGTTGGCCAGACTCCTTAAGACTTGTCAGAAGATTGAATTGGATGTTAAGATCATTAGGTTTCTCTGTGAGTTGCAATTCATACCAGCTCTGTGCTGCAGTCCATCTTCCCGCTTTCCGATGCTCGAGAATCTGTTGATCGATATTTAGTACCTGCAAGTGCGTAGAGATACCCTCAATACCATCAGGCTCGTCAATTTGAGTGTAAATCTCTTGAAGCCTTTCATACATTTGTTCCAAGTCGACCGTACGGTTTGCAACTTGATTTTGATGCCGTTGTTGACGAATGAATTGTTCCCAGTGAAACAGTGCGCGAGAGTATGATTTGCACTCCACTGCTCGGCGGGAGATCACATCCGTGGGTATGATAGCAAGAATTGCCTCAACACTCGAAATTTGTATAACGTCCCTCTCAAGCTCAGCCTCAGTTGGCGATCGACCAGTTCGTATGCCTGGGCTCCTGATATTCGCAAGGTCTTTCTTCTTTTCTTGCATCCATCGTGAAAGATAGTCGAGGACTTGAAAAGCAGTCTGCATACAGTCAGAAAGAGTGCGTCCAAGCTCAGAGGTCAGCACCATTTACCTGACTACAAAGAATAACGCTGTCTCGGGAAGAAGCATGGTCTGGCAACGGCTGACCCAAAACAAGGAGTAATTCTTGACCAATAGGGAGCTTTTCACCATCGTCACCATTGACTATAGCATTCAAGCAGGCGAAAGGTAATAGAAAATTGGAAATCGAAATATCTTGGAAACGCACAACTCGACTTAGAACCGAAAAGACTGTCTGTACTTTGCCTCCCCCTACCGCTTTCTTAAGAAGGTCAAAGGTGAACGTGCGCAGCCACTGACTGTAACCCATTCCTCCATTATGTACAGGGTACGAGCAAGGCGGTTGCGGGACTCCAGCGGTCACAAAGTATTTGGAGTCGGTGAAAGGTATCAGCGTGGTCCTCACTGACTCAGGAAGCGATACCCATCTGCGATAGTTTGCATCGTATGGTCCGTCACGTGAGCGGGGCTTCACAGATTCTCGAATTCCCGTAATGCTCAGTAGCTCTTGCATGGCGTATGCGAGGAAACCTTGGCTTCGTGAATTCGTCGCGGAGAGAAAAGCTTTGACTAACACTTCGCGTAGGAAGAATACCACGAAGTCATTGGTCTCGTCGTCTTTGACGAAGTTGGACAAGACCAGAATTCCTCTGTTATCCCTGACCGCCTCGATTCGTGTAGGATCGAGGCACCCGACAAATCCCATGCATTTGGCGCAAAGAATAGATATCTCCGAGTGCGTGTTGTTGAAGAGAACAGAAGTATCCAGGATTGACCTGGCCAAGTGAGCCACCACAGGATCCGGCTGCTCGCTATTAGCAGCCTCGTGCAGAAAATCCTGATGCTTGGACAGATATCCTGCAAGCTCATGGAGGGCTCGTAAAACCACTGTGGCGTTTTCATTTTGACAGCGCTGGCTGAAGGCTTGAAAGTGATGCTTTACGTCCATCTGAGCTTTTAATTTACTCAGATCCTCCTCAAACTTGGCCAGAAGGGGTATTGCAGCGAGAGATGGCAGGGTGTGTACAATGTCGCGTATCATTGACGAGTACGACGTCAAGATGTGGCTTACCATATCGTATGCTCGCGCCTGGATTTTGGGAAGGAAGGAGTCCCAATATTGAATAAGAATGGCAAAGGTTGGCCCCACAAGGTTTGCGATCTCGTCTTCTCCAAGAATAGTCATCATAACGATCCATGCATCAAACCCTTCATTGCATAAATCTTTGTTCTCGATGGCAGAGCGTAGGCATGCACATATCTATGAGTGAGTATCAGTCTCAGCTGCAAATCATAGGAAGCTGGTAGTACTTGTGGCAAGCCATTGGAAACATGACTTTTGGCGAGTTTGACCATCTCGCGGATAGCTCCAAGACACCTGATTTTCTCCAGCATTGGTTGGGGGCCCTTTCCGTCATTGATGGTATCGGCAAGAAGCGCCATGATACCAAGGACATGGGTTTCGAAAAATGGACCTGTCACATCCGATTTTCGTGCTGTCCCACGACCGGATGCTAGTTTACCGTGGGTAACACCAGCGAGGAAATGTAGCGCTTGATGAGCCTTCACAAGATCAGCTGGAAGGACCGACTGTGCAATGTAAAGTATACAACATACTTTGGCCTTCTTGGCTTCGTCAGCCTCACCGCCTGCCCTCAATAATTCAGAAGCTGTTGCTTGGGGCTCTGATTTGAGCAACTCTGCGCAATCCACGTTGCTGAATTCCGGAGAAACAGCGTTGAGCAAATTCATGACTAGGCTTTCAACATCGCTCGATGTTCGGAGCAGCACACAGGAAAGTATCGCCGCCAGATTGTTGTGTTCCCGGCACAATGCCATAATGGACTGACTACAAGCATCAGCAATTCTTTGCAGAATGTCTTGTTTCTTTATCAAGACAAAAAATGGCACCGTGTGGATTTGAGTCATGGAGAGGAAATCAGATACGCTCATTGCTAGAAGGTCCGAGACCTGCTGTGTGATTTGGGGGCGGCGATGCAGGTCTTGAACCACGGTGACTGCGATAGTACCCCAATAAGGGGCGAACAATTTCATTGCCGAGAACGGTGAGTGGTTAGATAGTCTTTGGATCTGGACTTGGTCAGCCTGGAAACATTCGACGATAGAGATACCGACCTCGTCGTAAGCAAGTCCACATATCAGTGGGTTGGTATGCCCGAGGTACTCGACGAGTTTCAATAGAACCAGATTCATCTCGTCACCAGCTGAGACCCTAAAATCGAAGGTAAGCAGACCATTAAGCATCCACGTGTTCACCTTACCGAGCAATCTGGCCCCAAGTGAGTATACACGTTTCCTGTAATGTAAGGTCGCTTTTCTCAGATAGGCTTCGCAGATAATCCAGCGCAACAAGGCGATTTTTAGAGAGGATAGGAAAAACACAAGCTGCTTGCAAGAAAACTGGCAACGTTCGTCTACTGAAGTTAGCAGTCAGAGTATGTAATACAGAGTTTTGACTGACCCGGCAGCAATTCGAAGCTCTCGAATAGTGCTGTGTAAAGCTTGCAGGCACCACTGACCAAACGGGGACGTTGCCAGATCTAGGTGGTCGGCGTTTGTCGTGTGGGAGAGTAGACGCTTTAGAGCCAACATCGCAGCAACGCGAGGTCGTCTATACTTCTGAGTCTTCGGAAGCTTGATCAGACTAGCAATGGTGCAGATGGCCTCTTCGGTGTCGGCATCCTCCGACGTCACAGCTGCAAATCTGCACCTCGAATCGTCGTCGCAGAGTGTGCACTTCATCTGTTGGGTCCTACTGTTTTCTTCACTAGGGGCCTCGGTAAGAGTTCCAGCGCTTGCGCAAGCTAGCAAGCCAAGTGATGAATACAGCAAACACTGTGATTCCTCTGAAAGCCTGGGATAGTAATCGCTTACACGTGTTAGTCTCTGCCAGACGGTTTAATGGCCCATTACATACACTGCAATCTGACCTAGGCCGGTAATCTCGGTGCTTTCCTGGGTATCTACCAGACTATGGATATTGCTGATGATATGGACGCGTGCACTAACAGTCGAACTTTCTCTTGGAAGAGTGGAAAGACGAGCTCTCTTCTGGGGCCTGGGGTCATCTTCGCTTACTGGAACTACTACAAGGTTGGCGAAATGATCGTAGCATAATCGGCGTATTTGTGGATCTCGAAGAGCCGGTATTGATAGGCCTGTATTGACGGTCCGTTCCAAAATTTGGCAAGTCAAGGATATGATGTGCTTAAAATTTCTTTGCGTTAACATGACTATTTCAGACTAGGTATGACATCATACCTGGAGGTCTTTCCCCAAGCCATCAAATCGACCTGGATCCCTCTTGGCACCCGCAATGGAAGGCAGAACATCGTCGACAAAATACCGATGAAATTGATCAGATTTCTGGCTAAGGGCAGCAACTGTGATTAAATTGAGACAAAGACTTGTCTCGATGGACGACAGCAGCGGTAAAGGTTGAATACTAAGAAACGTGGTTGTAACCTGCGAAAGCAGTAAAGAGAACCTAGCCAATGTTGGAACCTGATAATAGGTCGCCGTAAAGTGGGTACAGAACGACCGAAGAGAGTTTAGGAATAGGACCAATGAAGTCACTGAAACTTGGCTGCTGTCAAGTTGCACGCCTTCCGAGGCAATGTAATTCCAGAAGCGGGTCAGATCACTCAATACCCGGCCGTGTGGGGAAGAAGAGTTGATTGTCCGCATAGTGTCTCCAGCACTAGGTAAGATTGTAGTGGATAGGGCTAGAAGACACATGGTCATGCTGAGCAGTTCCGCCTTATTATTCGGCATAACCTGAAATGCATTATGTGGATTATGATCCTGTAGGTACCCTGGGTAGACTTTCGATATTGTAGTAGCCGACGGTACAATAGACTTTGGCATGTATCGAAACCGAGCTGCCACTGAATCGGAAGCCTCGAGGTAAGTAAGAAGATCTGTAGTATCGTCAGCATTTACGTCGTCGAGTTTAGAGTGCTCAAGCTGGCCTCTGATGCATCCTTTAACATATTTCACGATCGAGTATATTCTGACACCCTTGATATGTATCTTCCTCTCGACAGAGACGATGGTCCTTAGAAGTTTGAGAAGACAGTCCCCAACGCCTTCGTCTTGCAGCTGCCCAGCAACATTCAGAAGCTTGGGAATGAGCCATAAGAACAAGGGTCCGTTAGGGTTCGGAAGAGACTCATCCCCAGGGGTGGGGATAAAGAGGATTTCGGGATTCTTCCGAAGTGTATACTCCACCGCAGCTAAGCTGTCAACGGCTTGCCTAGATCGCTCAATTTGCCCACCGAATGGATCGCCGTTTGCCAGCGTCTCGAGGCCTGCTTTGACTATGACATAGACGAGTTTGCAATTTACGTCATTATCCGTGTCGTGCGTCTGAGCTTGCCAACCTTGCTCGCTCTCGGCACCGAGGACTTCACGGAGCAACTGGCGAAAGCTCTCTCGATCCTGGTGCTTTGAATGATTCTTCCCGTCCGTGAAACGGTTGACTAGCTGTGCAGCAAGCGTAGACTGGGGAGGATCCCCATTCTGCTGCAATTCGCTGAACACAGGACGACCTGAGCCACTCCTCCCCACTCCACGAGCCATCGTGGCTCCAGGTTGACATTAATGCCCTTCGCTTCTCCGCTGCTACTTATGGCGATTAGAACCGTCTCCATCAACGCGCCTTCGGATTTGAGTATCTCACCACCTCACGTGCTCACCTGGTCAGGTCAGCCCTGATTCTACGCGACGAGGCGACAAAAGGCCGGGCCGGGCCGGGCCGGGCCTTTGCAACCCTAGCGTGCCGGCGTGCCCGGTGAGTCCAGCCTACGTACTTACTAGGAAACGTTCCAACTGGATGCTACTCAAGACATCAAGATTGAGGCGATGCAGGAAGAACTCCTGGGGCCTCAGCCGGCCTCACAAGATCCAAAACAATTGGAGTATATGCGACTTGCTTTAGATTTGGTAAGAGCCAAAGGACTGGTTGAGACTTTGCAGCTTAGGCGTTTAGGCAGAGCAAGCCTTGGCTTGCGATGAAGTGCCCGTCGGTTGTGTTTTCGTGCACCAAGATCAAATCATTGGTCGCGGTATGAACGGCACCAACAGGTCTTTGAATGTACGTCTCCTGGGCGTGGGAACGGGTCTCCAAACGACATCTACAGCGGTTGATCTGACTAATACATTCTGGAGGGGACAAGGCATGCCGAAATTTTAGCTATAAGCAACATACTTCAGCGTCATCCACTTTCTATATTCAGTGAAACGGACGTCTATGTAACTGTCGAACCTTGCATCATGTGTGCATCCGCTTTGCGTCAATACGGGATCAGAGCTGTGTATTATGGCTGTTCCAACGATCGTTTTGGTGGCACAGGCGGAGTACTCTCCATTCACTCAGAGTGTGTATAAGATATACTCGACGAATCAATTGGAGCTGATCATACTTGGCACAGTCCTGGCATCGATAAGCCCTACCCTGTTCAAGGTGGCTTGTTCCGCGAAGAAGCCATCATGTTGCTACGGCGTTTCTACGTCCGAGAAAACGAGAAGGGTAAATAAATCCTCTATCAGCCTGGAAAAGATACACTGATTGGTATTCATGTAGCCCCAGAACCAAAACCAAAGAAGGACCGTCAATTGAACACAGAGATCATGCCGCTCGCTCCACGAAGTTCGTGAACCTCAGAATCCGCAAAAGCATCTGTAGGAAATGCATAGGGGTGATGTCGAAATAATAGACCTAGAGCGTAGAGATACCTCAGAGGAGCATTGCCACATGGAGCGCGTTCTTCCTATGTTCGTCAATCTTCCACTCCGCTCACCCTCAAAGCCCTAGCGATCTGACTTTACTGCCAAACAATAGAAAACCATCAATGGGGCTCCAAGTAACACCGTGAGCGCAATCTGGTCAGTCGCACAAGACTTGGTGGCGTCTGAATCCTAACGCATCTAGCTTGGTCTTTAGTAGCATCGCCGAGATCGTAGGTTGGTGCAGGATAGGGAAGGCTCCACGCTCCTGCATCTGGCGTTTGAAATCCGACAAACCTCAGTGATCAAAAGCATACAATCAACCATTTCGTGAGGCCGGTCGTCCCGATTCAAGGAATTTCAATGTGATTTGATACCATTGGAACGCCCAGTATGTATCTATGAGCCCTACGTCCTCTCTGTTTCCTCTGCAGCCAATTCCTTTTCCGCTTGTACGTAGTATTTGGCAGTATCAACACCGTGCTAGAGAAAGTCAGCCAAGTAAGTACTTCAGTGATGATATTTGCGTAGGATACCTGATCATGGTTGACAAAGTTGAACCACGGAATAACATGGAGCCAGATCCCCGCGTACCTCGAATTCCGCGAAGCCACTCCTTGCATATATGGTGTGAGAGTTGATTTTCCATACAACGGTTCATGCTTCTTGACTTTGTCAACCATCTCCCGCATATCCATTTCAATCTCCCGCTTGTTCTCTGTCATGCCGTAAAAACGTTCTGTCCTGCTGATTAAATTCCACACGAAGCAGAAGGTAGTTGGACACAACCCACGAATAGAGCGATTGTAGAACCAAAGAAATCCGCCACCAACACCGATGGTGCATGAGAGTCGCATAACAGACGCAAAGCCTCCCTTCTGAGCGTGTGATGGTGCAATCCTTTCCCACAGTAACATCATGCTGGGGCCAAAAGCGCCGAAAGCGGCACCCTGCACATAATCCTGTCTTCGCGCGTATTTGACGACCCGCTTGAAATGGCTGTATCACGGTCAGATGAGAGTGCAAGGTTAGCGTGAGCTACTACTGTACGGGTCATTGTCAATGAGCTTCGGAAGACCGTCAGCTTGTTCTTCACATTCCACTGGGACAGACTGACAGGGTATCTTGAATTAAGCGACTTTTGGGGCACGTACGGCCTCTTCTGTAGGTCAGTCATGGTGACCGCGATTCCCCACTCTGGTTGGTTGAACAATCGGTGTCGGGGACAAGAGATGTACGAGGGTCGGTGACAAGAGTCGTGGCCGACTTTATTGCCTAATTCCGGGGAACAGTCGGCCACGACTTTTGTCACCCCTCGGTAGGTGTGTAGTAAGCTAATTGCGGGAACGTTACCTACCTTCGGTACCTTACTATTAATAATCTGGTAATTAGCTTATGCAGAAGACTTCGGAATACTTAGCGCATGGGAAATTACTCCTCCCCGTATTCTAATATAGATATATTATATAAGAGTAATAGTCTAGGTAGTATAACTCTTTTATCCTTATATTTATTTAAAATGAAGCTTATACTTATTATATTAGAGGGCTATTAAGTAATTAATAGATTATATAATAAAACCTTAGAAATACCTGTATAACTTCTACGATTCTATCCTAATAGTTTAATAAATATCTAATACATCTACAAATGTCGTTCGTGGATGAGTTCTTGCTGGAGCGCCTGGAGCGAGCTCATCTGGCTCAGCAAGATTCAGGTGCTCAGTGTCAGAAACACCTTAAATCGTCCTGGAGCACGAGCTCATCTGAGCTCATCTGGCTTGAGTCTTGCAGTGACTGAGAAAAAGTTAGCTAAATTTAAAAAGATAGCTTTTAGTAGTATCTATAAGAGGGGGGGAGTAGGTAGGCTAGTAAATGTCTATATATAATAAATTTAGCTAAAAATTCTATTAATAGAATTATATTTTAATTAGGAATAAAAATAACTTCTATAAAGAGATCCTAAGCTAGACGCTAAACTCTAAAAAACTTAAAAAATAAAGGCTATATTTAGTAATTTTATTTATTTTTAGATTCTTTACCTAAATCGTCCTAAATCGTCCTGAGTTTTAGCTGTAGCCGCTGGAGTAGCTACAGCCCGTGAGAATTTCTCAGTCTAAAAATGTTTTGTAGATGTAGATTTTGGTAAATATAGGGGTAAAAGAGTTATATTACCTAGACTATTACTATTATATATTTATATATAAGTCTAATAGAATACTATTATACCTAGGGAGGAGCAATTTCCCACGCACTAAGTATTCCGAAGTCTTCTGCATAAGCTAAAGTCCGCGTGCGTGTCCGCGTGGAATTATTCCGCAGAGACGCGCTACGTAGGGTACACGCTATACATACAGTACAAATCCTAAAGGACTACAATAAGTTGACAAGCTCATCAAGAATTCTCTACATCTGCTACCATAAGTAGCAAGTCCTTAATGAGACACGCCAATCGCCTAGCAATGAAAGAGAGTGCATTCAATGGCATCGAATTGGCGGCCCATGACATAGGCGCCCCCAGCGTTCCTACTGCAGCCGCAGCCGATGACCTTGATGACCTCTTCGACTATGATGTGTTCCGCGATGTCGATACCAATATGGATGCCCCATCGCAACAGAAGACTGCGGGCAGAGCCGATGGGAAGGAGCATATTGTGGGCTTGGGTATCGATGAGGAGATCAAGGTGTCCAAAAAACGAGCCCCTGTGCCAAAGCTGGATGAGGAAAGGTCCGCGCCCACAAATATTTCGTGCAATCACGGAATGCTGAAGTTTGGATAGGCTCCTGGGACCAGCCGGGATTCCTAGATTGCGAAGGATAACGAGAGAGCGTCTAAAATTCAAGGGCAAAGGGCATGAGGTAGGTAGCTGTACGAGAGCTTCAAGGCCACCTGACTGATGATTAATCGGCAGTATTCGGATGTCGCTCGCTTGTTGACTGTCTACCAGTTGTGGTTGGACGAGTTGTACCCCAGAGCCAAATTTGCAGACGGTCTAGCAATCATCGAGAAGCTGGGCCACTCGAAACGTATGCAAACGATGCGGCGGGAATGGATCAATGAAGTGAAACCAAAGGAAACCTTAGAAACCTTAGGGAATAGTTCGCAGAAGCCGGCTAGCAAGCGGCCAATTATAGAGCCTGCGAGAGACGGACCAACAACGGCCGTGCCTGCAAAGAGTCTGGAGACCCAGGCTGCTATTGACGACGACGATATAGACTACTATACAGCAACCCCGCAGAAAGGTGAGAACGAGGAAATTTCAAGACGCACCAACCTTACGATTCAGAGTCTCTTTGTATCGGACGAGGAGAAAGTCGATAATTTGCCACCCGTGGACGACTTGGATGTATTACTGGGAGAGGATCAGGAAAAGCTACCCTCGGGTACACCGGGTAGTCCAAGAAGGGAGGATAACTTTGACGATGAGATGGAAGCCATGGCAAGCGTGGACGATTTGTGGTAGATAAGGCATCTGGAAGCTAGTTTTATGCCAAATGATCTGAGTCTTAGCGAGGCGTTCACAGGAGTCTGTGGTCCCAGTTTGAATATTTTTCGAGGGTACATTGGCTGTATGAAAACATGCGGGCGTGGGTATTGATTAGAAGGCACTAAACCCAAGTAGACCACGGGAAATATAATCGTCAAACCACGTGGACTGATCCCAGGCTCGCCATCTGAGCTTGATGGTGGTCCGCCCAAGAGGCCACCGCAAAACGGTTGTAATTCCCCTCCATCCATATCCAGAATCCGACCGATCGCCGTAACATCTCACATCTCGAGGGTGACGACACACAAAAGTGCTCGAATGGCTTCCAACCTCTTGCGCGCCGTCAATCAGCTTTCCATAGATTGTAGAGAACAAGAGATGCAAGATGACGACTGCATCGATGAAAAGCTCAGCCAGAAAAGACCGGGAAGGGGTACGAAACGGGACCTCGACGCTTTAAGGAGAGGAATTGAGGACGACTTCTTGTCTCCTCCTACGTCTTTCGGATCGGATCGGCTCAACAGGCTGCAACAGTACGTCGCGGAGTTGAACGCCATGAGCATTGGCTGACACTCGCTACGGACGTTGGGATATCACTACAGATCACACCGGAATTTACGAGATGGCGCCGACGCAAACCAGAACGATCATTCGATTCACGAGGGAGGGTCTGGAAGGTAGAGTGACCGGTTACAAAGAGGTCACGGTGCCTGCGAACAGCGCCACGGCTAAGACCTCGACCTCATTGCTACGAAAGCCAGCCAATCGAGCTGACTTTGTGCGGGGTGCTGCTGGGTTCTTCCCGTTCGCGCCCGGTGGTCTTGATGGTATCACTGCAGTAGCCGCACTTGAGGGCCATGCAATTCATGAGAATGAACAAGCAAGGGGTAGTAGAGATAGCAAGTTGGACCGTGTGATTAATTTTGGCTCCCGTGATGGTATACTTGAAATACCTCCGGGCTTCACAAGAGGGCTGGACCGCCCAATGGTAAATGCAAGACCGGATGTGGACAGTGCTAAGCAGATCGAAGAGACTTTGGGGGAAGAGCCAGATGATTTGGACAACATTGACGAGGTTTGTGGTCATAGCGCGGACGGTGTGATATTAGTCGACCAAGATTCTAGTGATAGCGATGCTGATGAGATTGGGGATGGGGATATTGATGCCCTATTACCTGTTGAATTTCCAGCACTAGAGCCGCATGGTATATTAGCAGCGTCGACTACTAGAAGAGGGGGCAGAGAATGGGCTCACCTGGTCGATGTGAAAAGAGACATCCCTAACTTCGAAGAGCTGGTTCCAGAAATGGCAAGGACTTGGCCTTTTGAGCTCGACACGTTCCAAAAAGAAGCAGTCTACCATCTCGAGAACGGTGACTCTGTCTTCGTTGCGGCTCACACATCCGCAGGGAAAACTGTTGTTGCCGAGTATGCCATTGCCTTGGCTGCCAGACACATGACCAAGGCAATTTACACCTCTCCCATCAAAGCCTTGAGCAATCAAAAGTTTAGAGACTTCAGGCTTGAATTCCAGGATGTTGGGATCTTGACCGGTGATATTCAGATCAATGCCGAGGCCAGCTGTCTGATCATGACCACCGAAATCCTGAGGAGTATGCTTTACCGTGGAGCCGATCTCATAAGAGACGTGGAATACGTTATTTTCGATGAGGTGCATTATGTGAACGACTTGGAACGTGGTGTCGTCTGGGAAGAAGTTATCATTATGCTTCCAGAGCACGTAACGCTGATTCTTCTCTCTGCCACTGTTCCTAACACGTATGAATTTGCCTCTTGGGTGGGAAGGACAAAGAAAAAAGACATCTACGTTATCTCAACCCCTAAGCGGCCCGTGCCTCTAGAGCACTATCTCTGGGCAGACAAATCTATGCATAAGATAGTGGACGCGGACAAAAAATTTCTGGACAAAGGCTGGAAGGAAGCTAACTTAGCTATGTCTGGTAGAGACAAGAACAATCTAGTAATAGAGACTAACGGAGCTGCGAGCCAACGTAATGGAACCAATGCGCGAGGAGGACGCGGCCAGCCACCACACGGGGGATCTCAGCGTGGTAGTCAGCCCCGCGGAGGGTCACAGCAGCGCGGAAGAGGCCAGCCTTCGCGAGGCATAGGCAACATCGCTCGGACCGGACGCGGTGGTGGTCGGACAAGTGCAGCCCAAGACAGAAATATCTGGGTTCATCTGGTGCAGCATCTGAAAAAGCAAAACCTCCTTCCCGCCTGCATTTTCGTCTTTTCGAAGAAACGATGTGAACAGAATGCCGATGCGCTTTCAAAACTTGACTTCTGCACGGCGTCCGAAAAGAGTGCGATACACATGATTGTGGAGCGATCGATCGCTCGCCTCAAACCAGATGACCGGATATTGCCCCAGATCCGGCGGGTACGCGAATTACTTAGTCGTGGTATTGCGGTACATCACGGTGGCCTGCTACCAATCGTGAAGGAGGTCGTGGAGATACTATTTGCGAAGACGCTTGTAAAAGTTCTCTTTGCAACAGAGACCTTTGCCATGGGACTCAATCTACCAACGCGCACAGTAGCCTTCTCAGGCTATCGTAAACATGATGGTCGGGCGTTCAGAGACCTAGTGCCAGGCGAGTACACTCAGATGGCCGGAAGAGCAGGCCGACGAGGGATCGATTCTGTCGGGAGCGTGATTATAGTCAATTCTAACAGTGACGAGGCACCTCCTGCTGCTACCTTGAAACAAATGATACTCGGAGATCCGACCAAGCTGCGCTCACAGTTTCGCCTGACCTATAATATGATTCTCAACCTGCTTCGAGTCGAAGCCCTCAAGATCGAAGAAATGATCAAAAGAAGCTTTAGCGAGAATGCAACCCAGGCTTTGCTCCCAGAGCAGGAAAAACAAGTCAAACTTTCGCAGTCGGATCTGGCCAAAATTAAGCGAGACCCCTGTGATATCTGCAATATAGATCTGAATGAGTGCCACGCAGCAGCCATGGCTTTTCAATCTGCCAGCGTAGATCTACACATGGGGTTGGTAACATCCCCAGTTGGCAAGAGAATGTTCTCTGCGAAGCGAATGGTGGTATTTCGAAAGGTAAACACGATCGCAACGGTCCAATATTTGAGGCTTACCACCCACTCAGGATGGCATCCGAACGGCAGGCGTTCTTGTGCGCGACGGGGTCAGTAGGGGCCAAGCACCAACCGTTGAGTTAATCTCTTTGGGGGCGAAGAATCCAGTCCGTCACGCGAGTGATCTGCTGCCGTACCTACCAAAATTTCGTCAATTCTTCTCACCCTTACCCACAGAAGTGGCTGAAATGGAGTTGAAGGTTCTCAAGATCCCTCTATGCGATGTTATCTCAGTGACCGGAACAAATGTGAAAGTTAGAGGACCTACATGGACATTAGGACTCAAACAAGGTACGGACATACGATAGAAGATGGGCTTGATAAATTGCTAAATTGTGGTGCAGAAGCAGCAAAATTTGCTGAAAATCTGTCCAAAACATATGGATCCTGGAATCAACCTCAATGGGATGAACTCGACTGGAGCCATATCAAGGAGCTGACAACAAGAGACCTCTTAGAACATCGCAAACAAGAAGGTATCAAAGCGCAAAACGCTAAAACTTGCAGTTGCCCAAACTTCGTCAAGCATGTGAGATATTGTTGTACATCCGCTCCAACTCTTCGTGCTGACCCAGCATAGTTTTCCATGCGTCACGACGAGTGGCTCATCAAAGAGAATATCACTCAACTGAGACAGCTGATGTCAGATCAGAATCTGCAACTTCTCCCGGACTACGAACAGCGGATAGCAGTTCTGAAAGATCTGGGCTTCATTGACCTAAACTCTCGCGTTGAGCTCAAGGGCAAGGTCGCCTGTGAAGTAAGACGTCGAGGATTGCTTATCTACAGCCAGAGGCTGACACATCTTCACAGATTCACTCTGCGAATGAATTGGTGCTCACGGAATTGATACTTGAAAATGTTCTGGCAGACTTTGAGCCGGAGGAGATTGTAGCTCTGCTTTCCGCCTTTGTCTTTCAAGAGAAAACAGATACCGAACCCACACTGACGCCGCATCTTGAAAATGGGAGAGGAACAATCATCAACATCTCCGAAAAAGTCAATGCTTTCCAGACTCAGCATCAAGTCATTCTCTCCAGCGACGACTCGAACGACTTCGTAAGCAGACCTCGATTCGGCCTCGTCGAAGTGGTCTATGAATGGGCTAGAGGAATGTCATTCAATCGGATCACGGACCTAACGGATGTATTGGAAGGAACGATAGTCCGTGTGATTACTAGACTGGACGAGACGTGCAGGGAGGTTAAGAACGCTGCAAGGATTATCGGCGATACTGAGCTTTTCACGAAAATGCAAACTGCTCAAGAGCTGATAAAGAGAGACATTACAGCTATCGCATCGCTTTACATGTAAGGAAGAGTTCAACTGTTCGTATGCATGTCTGAGCCGCGTAGCTGCGTGCAATTGGCTTTGCCTTCTTTGAGGGCAATCATCCTAGACTTTTCATAGAAAAGGCACTCCAAAAGGTCTTGTACTGCGTATGACTAAGAACAACATGATATTTCAACCTCTGTAACATTGACGATAAAGTAAGTACAACCATCTGCCGGGCCATATCTTGGCACGCTAGGCCCCATTGGGCTCCAAAGGTACAGCACTTATGGACTGCACGTCTAAAACACGCCAATCCTCAATTCAAAAATGAGAATGGGACATGACCTGCGGTAAAGTCGCAACTTGACGATAAAGCAGGGCCCACATAACGCCGGGCACTAGTCCAGCTCGGCGTGTTCTGACTTGTGACTGGAGCCCTGAGCCGGAACTTTTGGTTTTGCTTTCTATCAGGCCAGACATTGTTTGGGAATTTATTCAAGATGGATGTCTCTCTCCTCCGAAACCGCATACAATCGACTGTCGATCCTAACGCCGACACGAGGCGACAGGCTGAGCTTGACCTGAAATATGTGCGGAGTTCAAAGCGAGCTGGCCAAATATTTTCTGACTATTGTTTGTACAGGCAGAAGAGCAGCCAGGCTTTACCAATGCACTCCTCGAAATACTGCAGGCCGAGCAGAACAATAGCATACGCCTCTCGAGTACATAAGCTATTGCATCCACTCGATCACATTGCTGATGCTGTAACAGCTGTCGTATATCTCAAGAATCGAGTCAACAGAGCATGGCAGCCGAGCGACGACTCTGTCGCGCAAAAACAAATACCAGAGGAAGAGAAGCTCGACCTACGGAATCGATTGCTACCCATACTAGCCTCATCGTCTCCGCAGATCAGGAGTCAAATCATTCCTATCCTACAAAAAATACTTTCCTACGACTTCCCCGCGAAATGGCCAGACTTCCTTGACATGACCATGCAACTGCTCAGCACAAATCACGCCAATTCTGTTTTTGCGGGGCTACACTGTATGCTGGCTATATGTCGGATGTATAGGTTCAAGGGGGTGGATACCAGGCCGGAATTTAACCAGATCGTGGAGGCATCCTTCCCACAATTATTGGCTATCGCCACAAGGCTAGTAGAGGAAACAAGTGTGGAAGCGTGGGAGATGCTACATATCATTATGAAAGCGTACAAGCATGCTATATACGTAGGTCAAATCCCAATCATCCTAGTTTCGTGTCGTGCTAAATCTCCAAGTTCGACCTATCACCTCACCTTGTAAATCAAGATCGAATGGTGGGATGGTGCACACTGTTCTTGACGATAGTGGGAAAGGAAACACCTTTACATTCTCTTGAAGAAGACTTTGATGAGCGGGAAAGGAATCATTTCTGGAAGACTAAGAAATGGGCTTATGCAAACCTCAACCGTCTTTTCATGCGGTATGGAAGCCCGAGCAGCAACCAGAAGAACACCTCTCCCGAAATGGTGGAATTTTCGAAGACATTCCTCGCAAACTTTGCTCCCGAAATCCTCAAAGGCTACCTACAACAAATTGAGAAATGGGCATCAAAAACGACTTGGCTCAGCAAACCCTCGCTGTCTCATACCTTGAGTTTCCTGGACGAGTGCGTTAAGCCCAAGCCTATGTGGGACCATCTCAAGCCACACATGGAGACTCTAATCTCGCATGTCCTATTCCCAATTCTATGCCAGACAGATGACGACATTGAGCTTTTCGATTCCGATCCACCAGAATACCTTCACCGGAAACTGAATTTCTACGAAGAGGTTTCGGCACCCGACGTAGCCGCGACCAACTTTCTGGTGTCCTTGACAAAGAGTCGTAAAAAGCAAACCTTTTCAATTTTGAACTTCGTCAATGGCATAGTGAATACATACGAATCCGCTCCCGATGACCAGAAGAATGCGCGCGAAAAGGAGGGAGCTTTACGTATGATCGGAACACTGGCCTCGGTCATCCTTGGAAAGAAGAGCCCAATCGCCGACCAGGTGGAGTATTTTTTCGTCAGACATGTATTCCCAGAATTCCGCAGTCCTCATGGCTTCCTCCGTGCCCGAGCCTGTGACACCCTGGGCAAATTTGAGCAGCTCGAATTCAAAGACCCGAGTAATCTGCTCATCATCTACCGCAACATTCTCGAGTCGATGGCAGACCCTGCACTTCCGGTACGGGTAGAGGCAGCTTTGGCCCTCCAGCCCCTTATTCGCCACGAGGTTATTCGGGTGTCCATGCAGCAAAACATTCCACAGATAATGCAGCAATTACTCAAGTTAGCTAACGAGGTCGATGTGGATGCGCTGGCTAACGTCATGGAAGATTTTGTTGAGGAGTTTGCTGCTGAACTTACCCCTTTCGCAGTTGCTCTAAGCGAGCAGCTGCGTGACACGTATTTGCGAATCGTCCGCGAGCTTGTCGAGAGACAGTGTAGCAAAGACGATGACGAGAAATACGGGGACTTCCTCGACGACAAGAGCATCACCGCACTTGGCGTGCTCCAAACCATCGGCACTCTGATACTCACACTGGAGGCTACACCAGACGTATTGATGCACCTTGAAACGATTCTGATGCCAGTAATACAAGTCACACTTGAGAACAAGCTTTATGATCTCTACAACGAGATTTTCGAAATTATCGACAGCTGTACCTTTTCAGCAAAATCAGTATCGCCGACAATGTGGCAAGCGTTTGTACTAATGCATAAAACCTTCAAGTCTGGCGCTGAGCTGTACTTGGAAGATATGCTCCCAGCATTGGACAACTTCGTGTGTTATGGTGCCGAGACAATGGTGCAGAATCCCACCTATATCGAAGCTCTCGTCGGTATGGTATCAGATATTTTCCATGATGTAAAGGTTGGAGGCATGGATCGCATATGTGGTTGCAAGCTTGCAGAAGCCATCATGCTCAACCTCCGAGGACACGTCGATCGATATGTACCTACCTTTCTCGATCTAGCTATGAAGGTCCTTTCAAGCAATGAAATGAAAGTTAAGGCGTACAGGATACACCTAATGGAGATGGTCATTAACGCAATATATTACAATCCTGTTATCGCGCTGCAGGTCCTGGAAACAAATGGATGGACCAACAAGTTCTTCAGCTCATGGTTTTCGAACATGGAGAGCTTTTCAAGAGTACACGACAAAAAGCTGTCCATCGTTGCGATCAGCGCTCTATTGACTTTAAACGCCAATGAGGTTCCCACAAGCGTGCAACAAGGATGGCCAAGGTTAATGCAGGGAGTAGTTCGGTTGTTCCAAACACTACCAGCGGCGCTCAAGAGTAAGCCAAGCAACCTCTTCAATGCTAAGCAAACAGGCTGAAAGAATACAGAACGAGAGGAAGCCACCAAGGAAGGAGACTTCACTCTCAACGATGACGACGATGACGACGATGATGATGTAGAAGAGTGGGACATTGAGGCGACTTGGAACAATGAAGGCGACGACACCGAAGATGTCAAAGACGAGAGCGCAGCTTATCTGGAATTTCTCAAGGAGGAGGTCAGTCCGGTACCCAATTTGGAGGTTAATGAAGCTGAGAAACGGGCATAGTCCGAAAAACTTGGCGCAGCTCAAGACGACTCTGATGACGAACTGGAAGAGGAGACTCTGCTCGAGACTCCATTAGACAAAGTTGAACCGTATGGACTGTTCAAAGATACGTTGTTGAGTACGCCTATATTCTAAGAGGCGGACTGTGATATCACTGCGGCCGTGTTTACTGATATTTTTCGCAGAACTTCAACAAGAACAACCACAGCTATATCAGAATCTTACCAAGATACTGAACCCGGACGAGCAGCAGATCGTCCAAGCCGTTGTTGTGCAGGCTGACGCAAATGCCGTAGCGGCGCAGGCTTTGGCAGCTGCAACCGCCCCCGAGACCAACGGTGGCGCTCACTGATATGGCCCTATCATTGATGCATACGATACCTATCGTCAAGCTCTGAAATTGCAATGCGGATGCCCCTGGCAAGTCGGCGTTTGGGAAACATAGATTGAGCCAGACCGTTGAGATGACATTTCGATGTAGAGCGAAGGAAAGTATCTTAGAGCCGATTAAAGAGGTGATCGTATCAAGATATGGAAGCCGGCAGCTGAAATTTCATGGTACTTCATGCCCTTGCTAATTGGATGTAATATCTTAACAGCGTCTCAGCAATTGTCCCGTCAAGCTGAGATTGTTTGAGGCATGAGCTTCGAAGCGCAAATGTAAGATAAGGAAGGCCCACGATCAAGGTTGTGACCCGAGAGTCTACCTTTCAACTCCCAGACTTGTCACCATTTGTGACGACAAACAGATTATCATACTTTGATGCCTGAAACCCATTTGAGTGATCCCACTTTCAGCAAGAACTTGATGCCAGTAGTCTCTGTAGGGGAGATTGAGGTTTCCAATAAGCTTGTCGCTTCAACGATAGCAATAGCTCCATACGCTCGTTCTCGAAGTCGCAGAGGTGGATCTCTGCTTCCGCTTCTTCTGGCCAACTACTCATCAAATTCCAATGGAGTCCACTAACGAGGTAAACGCCACATTCCTGATCAGGTAGGGCATGAAGCGACCCAGGAGATGGTTGATCTTCCATTCATCATCTTCTTGCAATTTCATGATGCGAGACGTGATGATGGTGCTGTTGAGGAGATGTGAAGAGTAGGCGCTTAGTGCAATTCTGAACTGGGTAATGTAACACCGATGACTGCGGGCCAGGGTTATCATCTGTAGATTCGTGGCATACTTTTCTTGCACACGGCAAAACGTAGGAATTACGTCTGAGACGATCCCATACGAGGGTCTCTTAGGAGATCCGCGGCACTGCATATTACACGACACCGTCATGCTCGCCTGGTAGTCTCTTGACCCTCTTATTGTCCCAATCATCCAGATCCTAATTTACATATTAGTCTGGAATCTACAATCACTGTAGATACGCACACCTTAGCAGCCAAGCGGTAGTACTCCTCGTTGATATCCACTCTTCTTCTATCCTTCCCAACGCCCAACTCCTCCTCCTTGGTCATCTGCTTTACCTTCCTATCGTGTCGCTCGTACCTGAGCGCCGTGGCGGGAGTGAGGACGAACGACCCCGCCACCATGGTGAAGATGAAAGGCAAGCCGAAGAGGAGGAAGGGATAGCGATTGAGATTCTTGCGATAGAACGCTCCAAGACTTTTCTGATAGGACCTGGGCCGGAACTTCTTGGATTGGAAGGCTGCCATAATGGTGTGTGTTGCAACTGGTAAATGGTGGGTAAGAGGGTACCAAGGTACCTACCTATAAAGTGTTCAGGTGGGGGGCACCGGGGGTCCCAGCACGCGCTAAAGCCCGTTTACGGAAAATTGTCCGACAACACGCGCCATGTAAATACGGACCGCTACAATAGAAGATTCCAGTATCATCTCTGGGTAAGCATGTCGTCGTTGTTCGGTCAGCCCAATTCGACCTCCTCCCTTTTCGGAGCTCCTACAACCTCCGCGCAGTCGCAAGCAGGATCGACGACCTCGCTGTTCGGCAATCCGAACAGCTCCCAGCCACAGTCCTCTTCCACCCCCTCAATCAATATATTCGGCACAAGTGGTGCATCGCAGCCACCTAAGCAACCATCACTCTCCTCAAATCTTGGAGGAGCAACTTCGACGCCAAGCCTGTTCGCACCATCACAACCACAACAGCCAGCAAGCTCAGATGCTGGCGCCTCACTCTTTGTTGGCCTTAAACCAGCAACTTCAAGCCTCTTTGGAGGCCCCAGTAGTGGTACCACTTCTCAGCCTGTTGCATCTTCCTTATTCGGCACGCAGCCGCTGCAGCAAGGCATCCCGTTGGACCAAACCGCACAAGGTGAGCAGCAGCAGCAGGATGGGCAACAGGGACAACCAGGACACAAGGCTCGGCAACCGGCGTACTTTGAGAACTTACTTGAGAAAGGGCGGAAGAGGACCCATGATGCTGACGGAGGCCCTGGTTTCCGGGACTTGCCACGCCTGCAGCTGGGATTGGGTGACATTGCGAAGAGAGTGAGAGAGCTAGGGGGAGTGGGGCCGCGACATCAGGGCGGGAAAGCAGCCGATAGTAAAGCGCACTACCTCCTCGCAGCATCTGGCGTGAATCCAGGAATCACGCGCCGGGATCTCGACGCTCTGGCTGTGCCGCCGCCTTCGTTAACGAATCTGCAACAACGTGCAGAATGGGATCCCGATACACACAAGCATGTTGAGCAATTACAGCAGCAATCCACGCTCAAGATGATCTCCGAAAGCTTGGAGCGCGCGCAACAAAATTTCGACGCCTATCTTGAGGAAAACGTGGACATCAATTGGGAACTTCAACGAAAAAAGATCTACAACCATTTTGGACTTATGCCGAAAGGTGATAATGCTAAGGACGATCTCGCAGGTGGACCAGGTGGAAAGGGCGCCTTTGGAAAGTCTACGAGGAGAGGCAGATCAACCAAACAGCCCGGACAATCAATGAACCGGAGCATATTTGGACATTCAGCTCTCCAAAAGTCTGTCATTGGTGCGCCGGGAGTGGGGATGCGAAATGCGACGCTGTTCGCAGATGTCGCAGAGAAAACGGAACCTGCACCTGTAGCTCAAGATGATCGGTTCTTACGTGAAAAACAGCGAAGTTTTGCCGACAAAGTACAAAGTCTCAATCGTGCTCGTCTCGACGAAACTCCTTACCCAGTACTGAGAAATTTCAAGAGCGTTGAGAGCCAACCGGGAGGAGAATCCCCACGGCAACTGGCAGACGCTTATGATGCGCTGGTGGAAATAGCAGAGGAGAGCAAAGCGAAAGAACGGCAATACGCTAACGATTATCTTGACGAAATCCCCAATTCCGCAAAGGCTATCAAGACACGCAAGAGAGTAATTGATGGCTCGCGGCGTTGTTTAGAGAAGGCATTCTTCGAGCAACTCGAAAATGTCGTAGCAAGAAATCATAAAGAAGCCAACCTTGGGGGCGTACCCACAACAATCAACAAGGTTCGAGCGTATATCAGAATACGTGCTCTCCGAAAAGATCTTATTCCAGATGGTACAAACTTGAAGATAATCAACGACGACTATTGCTGGGCTCTAGTTTTCTTTCTCCTAAGGAGCGGTCTGGTGAAGGAGGCTACAGAATACGTGACGTCTAACAAAATGGCTTTCACCGCCGTTGATCGAAACTTCGGGACATACATCACAGGTTATGTCGGCAGCCCAGACAGACGACTCGACAGGAAGTTACAAGACCACATGAATCGAGAATACCAAGTTCGGACTCGTGTTGCGCCCGAGAATCAAAATGACCCGTATCAAATTGCCTGCTATAAAATCATCGGTCGCTGCGACTTGAGCAAGCGGAGCATTGATGGCATCAGCCAAGGCGTGGAGGATTGGATATGGCTTCAATTTTGTCTTGCCAGGGAATTCAATCGCGTGGACGAAAATGCTGGTGAAGTTTTCGGCCTCGAAGAAGTTCGAGAAACTATCCGTGAGATTGGACAACGCCACTTTTCCAAAGGTGCTGAGGGGATGGGAGGATATGCGACGTTCTTCTTCCTCCAGATACTCGGTGGCATGTTTGAGCAGGCGGTGTCGTACCTTTACAATTATTCGTACGTTGCAGCGGTGCATTTCGCCATAGCCTTGGATTACTACGGCTTGCTACGCGTCTCTGACTTCTCAGCAAACGAGACAGACCTATGTAAGTCTCAGAAACCTTTCAATCTCGGATTGCATCTAATCAGCGCCAGTAACCTACAACACCAAGGAGCTTCCCCAGATCAGCTTTGGCAGAATGCTAGGCTTCTACACACGTGACTTTAGAGCTGGCAATGTTGAGGCCGCTGTCGACTATCTGACACTTATTTGTCTCAATGCCAATCTTCCCGGGGCAATCGGCAAGTCTCAGGCCAGTCTCTGCCATGAAGCATTACGCGAACTAGTCCTGGAGACTCGAGAGTTCGCTCAGCTACTCGGCGACATACGCTCAGACGGCACGAGATTCAAAGGAGCAATCGAGAGACGGCTGAAACTCATCGCATTATCCGATCAGGAGGAGTTCCTGAAACTCATAACAATGCAAGCCGCAAGTGTTGCCGATGACAGCGGCCGTACCACAGATGCCGTACTACTGTATCATTTGGCCGAAGATTATGACAACGTTATTGCAATTATCAATCGGGCTCTCTCGGAGGCCATCGCTGTTGATATTGGTCAGGAACAATTACGCTTGCAGCCGCTCAAGCCAAGAGCCATTGCGCAACGAGAGCAAAATCAGCAGCTGCAGCAACTGAACGGCAGCAGCCTAAGCTTGACTTCAGTCGATGACCCTGTCGTCCTTGCTCGGAACATGATTTCCCTTTACAATGCCAGTGCGCTGTACTTCCAGAAAATCCGCGCAGTAAATCGCGATGCTTGCGGATTATTGCTGCGCATGAGCGAGGCCAAGGCCAAGGTTGCTGCTGGCCAGTGGTCCGAAGCAATCGATGTGAGCAATGGCTACAGATCTCATACTTTCGATGAGGCATTTGACTGATCAAAATACTAGACAATCGAATCTCTTAAACTACTTCCTCTCAGTGCTCACGCCTCCATCCCTGCTATCCGCGCCTCGGCAACGTCATTCAACGCTCTGCCACCCACGGTATCACGAAATATCGGACCCCTTCTTTTGTGGACTATCACTTGCATAGGCCAACAGCGAGAGGTCTTAGGAGCACGGCAGTATGGTGGTGGAGAAGGTGGCACGAATAGGGAGATTAGTGAAGAGCTTTTGGGAAGTGCGAGAGATTTGATGGTTTTCGCCGGCTTGGTGAAGTACCGCCTAGGTGAGCGTGTGTGGGAAGCTGTATGCAGTGTTGGTGGCGATGTGGGCGTGTACTAGGGTATGTTGACGACTAAAGTACCCGCTATGCTCCATCCTTGGCCGACTCATAATCCCTTGTTGAAAGAAGAGCGACAGAAAGGTTGAGGCCAGAATGGTACAAAGGCATGACCTCTTTCGAGACCGAACATCCTTGGTGTATTGGTGCATTAGTTCAAGGGCTAGATGTCATGCTGCGTTCTCGTCCACTTTCATGCGGCTTTCTTCCATCACCATGAAGCACACTGCCCTAGTGTGTCTATATCTATGGTCAAGGGACTATGTTTACTGATGAATTTGCTTCACTGCAGATTGCCTTTCATGAAGGACTCGAATCATAGTAGAGAAGCGGAGAAGTACACTCGTCGAGCCACCTATGCGGCACAACGTTCTTTGAATTATGCGTCCGATAAGAGAATTTCATACCGGACTGAAGCTATCGTTGTCAATACTATGTGCTCGACGACGAAGTTGAATGTGGATTGGGCCTGCATGTCGCAAAATACCGTTGGCTGCGAGTCCTGATCATTCAAAGCCCTATGCTTTACCGGAAAGCCATCTCATAAAGGCGTTCATCTGCGACACTCGCGGCTCGAGTAACTGTATCTTGTCTCAACGCATATTGAGATGAAGAGCCGATATCGCTCAAGGTTACATTTCAGTCCGGAACTCAACTCTGCTGTGAGCTATCAACTGTATATACAGACTTGCCCTTTGTCCATTTGATGGCATTGGCTGCTATCCAGAGCGGGAAACAGAACTTCTGCTATAACTACATAGCGTAGACCAGATTGGATAAGTCTAGACCGCTCGCCATGATTACAGTAGAATACATATGTCTCTTGCCCTCGGAAGGGAAGACTGCTTTCGAGGGTCCCAATGCCCTAGATGTTTGGCAGAATTACTCGGCTGTCTCCAAGCCCATGATGAACGATTTCTTGCCACGGAAGCGCTGATTTCCAACATAATGTAGCAGATGTTGGAAGGGAAACGGCTCCGCTTTCCAGAAGCATAGACACCTCTCTATCTGACCAATTAATTTGGGTAACATAGGCCGTGGAGTCCACGGACTTGAAGGCGAATCATCATGTCTCGTCTTGCTGAAACGAACCTGGTTCAAAGTCCAACGGCAAAGATCAGAAAGCAATCCTCATGAAAAAGGGTGACTATCAGAGATGATAGCCACAGAGCACCACAACTCCAACTCATGTGTCTCTCCCGTAGAGCAGCCTAACTCCGAAATCAGAACGAGCAGGGCCTCTGTAGGCCAAATCCACGTCGTTCAGCTCTCTTGAAGGAGCTTTGCGCCTTTCCATTGGCTTGGTGTTGTGAAATATGGCTACGCAGCTCCGCTCTTTGCAACCCCAGTATATGTAAAAGATTTAAACGAAGGAGAGCAATTTCAAACCCATCGCAGTGAAGCCAAGAAAACAGCAGCCCTGGAGCTGGATTTAGTCCGGTATGATTCCCTGAAGGGGTCGTTCTCCAATAAGGGCAGGTAACATGATTGGAGCTGGCCGGAACAGCACCCGAATACAGTGTTGTCATCAATTTGGCAATGATATTATGCAGCTCTTGGTACGAAACAAAGATTCAGGCTCAGCTGAACCTATGAAAGCAATTCGGTGAAGCATTTTAACCCCATTACTATGAAGCAGCTTGATGGCCGAGAGGGATAATTACGATAATTTCTGTCGACCGGAACAATATCTTTCTAAGATAGAATAGCTCATGTCGCAAAAGCTTGTATCTGAAGCCTTTGTCGAGTAGCCCATGATAGTCTCTTCGCTTGGTCGCCTTCCTTGTCCAAAATGCCAATCACGGCTGCAACCTGTGTTACTGCCCTGCTGTGTGTTACAATCTGGTGAACTGGGGATTCCGACTGCTTGAAACCACTTGACAGTCATACCGCCACTTTTTTGACAATTCACTCGGACACAAACAGAAGGTGTCCCCGCATGTCTCATACCAGGGATAACAAAGGCTTGTAGGTAACGAAGAAGAGTACGCGGATGTTGCTAGCGATGAGGGATGGGCAGGTGTTCCGTTCTCTGTTTGTACCTGATCGCCAGCTGACTTACTTTGCAGAACCACAAGAGAGAGCAACACAACAATATACAGCCAAAAACATAGCAGTGTGTTCAAGCGACCCTTGGACACGCTTTCAGAAACCCAGGCTTCGATGATACAAAGTGGGCCCTGGTCGATATTACTACCGAATTGAAGCCAACAGGGGTAGATAAGCTGGGTTTGGCGGTCGAGAGTCTTAAGTCTTTGTAGTAGGGACTATGAGTGCGATAGCTTCTACTACAGGGGTCGCCGCAGAGAAGCTGGGACCAGCAGTCAACACAATCAAATCTGCTGTAGAGACTATAGGTACGCAGGCCCTCACTGCTGGAGGTGCCGCGGGCTGGCAAGCAAAATTCCTTATTAGCAAGGACCCAGCTTTTGTAGAGGACACTTCTTACAGTATTAGGATGACCGACATAAATAAGTTTAATATGGAGATATTGATGCGGTATAAGGCGGATGAGGAGAGGCTTGAGGGAGATGTGGCCGACAAGAATATGCGTGAACTGTTATATCGAATTAGTTCAAGCTGACCTTGGACGAAGTGCGGGAGGACAATCGTAAACCAACGAGCGAGTAATAAGAGGCAATGGAAGAGCAAATGTCATTGGAGGAGTAACCGGAGCCAATTGAGGAGCGGATCTTGCCCAGAAGGGGGCGACGGTCATCGACAGTTGATAAATTCGAATAGGAGCGCAGCTATAAATGATAATGATATAAAAGTCTTGGGTATGCAGCCTACCTGTATGTTGTAATACTTAAGCCATGTCGATTTCGCTACCAATTCTGGCATTCCCTCTCGGACGTAGTAAGTCTCGCCTATCCCCATCCGCCGCTCAACCTTGGTCTCCAAAACTTAAGTGATATTGAACACAATCGTGTTAGATGGTAAGGTGGCGTGTCGTATGGCAGCGGCAACTCTTGCGAACGCCGGCGGCGTGAAGGTAGTACAGGAGTCTACTGTCCTACTCGGTTTGTCTTCTCGGAGCGCTAGCCAGGCATGATGGTACTTGGAAGCACGAACCGATGTCATTTGAATGCTAAACTCGAATTTAGACATTGGCCTATTGCTCCTGAGTATTTGGCTTTTCAATCGAGACGGAGTAATACCTGTCATGTCCTATTGCCCTTTGTGGGTCGAGTCGAGCGACGTCTAGGTGTATCAAGCTCTGCTACAGGTCTAGAAACACTCTTCTTCGCCGCCGCAGTTACTTTCCTCTCCCCACCCTCCTCTGAACTTTCGGTTGAGTACTGGTTGACATCGCTCTCAGGACCATCGTTTGCGGATGTGAAAGCAGCATCATCGTCCATTTTTGCATTCTCGGAGACACTGTCCTCTTGTTTTTCCTTGTCGTTATACCGTGTAGTTGGAGAAGTCTGCTCTTTAAGGCTTGCGACAATTTTCTTCGCCTCGGTCTCTTCTCCATTCATAACACCACATCCTCCACAGCGCCATTTGCCCAGATCTTCTAAGCGCTTTACACTGGGAGGTGCTTGTCCATTCACTAGTCTGCAATTATTGCATATAAGAGCTAGACGAGCCCCTGCCCGTGTCTCGTCTTCACCTAATAAAACATCCATAATTCTATCATACCATCTCGAGCCTTCGTTGACTTGAGCGTACTGCGCTGGCGCCGAGAAAGCGTTGGGAGCAAATTCCGCGGACGTGTCCTCTGGAGACGTTGGTCTTTGAGGAGACGAAAGCCCACTTGCAGTGGATGATACTGCTGGAGTGTCTCTCGGTTGGGGCGTTGAACGCTGAGAAGAGATCTGAAGTGGTGCAGGTCCGTCGCGTCCAGGTATGTTTGCTGTGGGAGGAGGTACGAATGGTGTCCTCGAACCTCTCGGTACTCCTTCTTGCTTCAGAGTAATTTTGCGATCAGAACCTACAACAGGTTTCGCTTTCGGCGTTGCTGTGCCGCCATACTTCTTGAGTAGCTCCTGTGTACTGTTGTATTTGGTGGCGGCTTTCAATTTCTCGATAGTGGCGTCTCTCTGCGATTGGAGCTCGTTCAGGTGGCCCTGTATGTTTGAGGTGCGGTAATCGTAGTAAGTCGATAACCCGAGCCTAACGATGTATATGCTACCAATCTTTTCAGCTTAGTTTCCGCTCAATCGCCACCAATTTTCTCACATGAACGGCCCTCCTACGACTGCTGCGTATTCAGCTAACCCCCAATTCCTCCATCCGACCACGAGACCAAGTATGATCGTGTACAGTAAGTATGCAAAGCCCGCATATAATGTCCATAGAACGCTAAAGCGCCTCGAGCGTTGCCTCAAATTATCAAGCTTGCTGCTCGTCTTGGATATCTTTGCAGAAAGAGCTGACAATGCCTTCTCGAACGAAGCTGGAGATCTGTCTTCGCCCTGTCATTGTTAGTCTCGAGGTCACAAGTAGACATCTTGACTGCAATACCTTCCATGGCCAGAGAGAGACCATGATTCGACACTTCGCCGCATAGATGATCAAGACCACAGCCACAAGATCATGGACAAGAATGTGGACGTGTTCTCATTTACTCAGGACAGCTGCTTTGAGATGTTGCAGTCATGGTCGGCAACACGGCATTCAATTCGCCGGCGCCAAGCGGAAGTGCAACCGCGATGTAGAACTAGTGGTACTCGTTCAGTCCACACTGAGAGGCCATTGATGGATTGGTGGCTTCTTCCGCCGCTACTTACTAATCGGACTCACTTGTGGACTGAACGAGTACTTATTCCGGACTGTAAAGTAGGCGTGCACTGCGCACACTATATGCTGATTGAGACTATACACTACACTGCGCGTAGGGTGTGCAGATCGAGGTCATGCTGAGGTCATAGCGCGATGTTTCAGGTCAGCATGTCCATTCCTTTATAGTTACTTCCGGCTGATAGCATACAGCGCCTTAAAGGAGCGATCGACTCTAGGATTGCGGAGGAACAAGCACGTCAACGTCTATCTCAAGCTTCTCCCTCAAGGTCTCGGTCAATACCGGGAAGGTCCCAGTCTAGAAATCTCTCCTCTTCCAGAAATGCTACTAGACAAAACGCTCGAGGACGACAAGATGGAGCTCCGTCAGCAAAGGGGCCAGACCCTGGGGATTTTGAATCTGAACCTGTAATTGAAGACCTCGTGCAAAGCAGCTCTGGAGCCCCTAAATCTCCTACAGACTGCAACAGGACCAGTACAGCGGAGAAGGCAGTGCAGGAATCATATGCTAGTGGTGATAGTAGCCAAGGGAGTGGTGAAACGACTACGTCAGCCGAAGAACCAACAACCTCATCAGATTTACCAACGGATGTCCGTGTAAAGCTTCGGAAGCTTGAAAAGCTCGAACCGAGATACCATGGTGGGTCTTCCTTGATAGTAAGGCGTACGACTGGGCTGATATCATGAAGAGTTGCTTCAATCTTATCGTGTTGCCCATGCCAGAGTGCTCACAATTGAGTCTTTTGAGACTTCTCTTCGGGAGAACACACCATTGACGTCGATCAACGACCCAAAAGCACTGGTGGAATATCTCAATCAAGTCAACTTGCAGGGCGACATGGTTGTGGATGAGCTCAAGAGGGTGTCAAACGATCGAGATGCTTTCAAGCAGAAATTGAGCGAGGCGGAGAAGAGCGCAAAACAGGCCTGGGATGAAGTAGCAAAGCTCCGCGAGGTCAAGGGCTCACGCGCCGACACCGATGAGGATGGAAAACAAAGTAGTAGCTCGCATTTAGAAAACGAAAGTGTTGCGGATGATAGTACGGATGGAGGTCCCCTGGGCGCTATAACAATGACTCCACCCGCTCCCATCATGTCGCCCACCAATTCAGTACGTCGAATGTCACTGTTCTCACTGAAGTCGATACCTACCGAACCAGAGAAACTTCGCCAAGAATCGCAAGATCTATTCTCCTACGATGACGAGCTCCCTAGGCTCGAAATCGAGGCCAAAGATCGGCAAACCGTAATCGAAGGCCTCGAAAATGAGGTTCGAAGCTTGAGAGGAGACCTTTCCGTCACAAGAGAATCCACGCAAAGCATGGTTCAGACTTTAGAAGAGGCCACTCGGGAATTGAACAGTCTCAGGGACATTAAAGAACGTTCAGAGTCTGTTCTGAAAGAGCAGGAATATGCTTCCGAAAGACTATCCGATAAATTGCGCGGTGATCTACGGTCGGCTGAGGACAAGCTAAAGACTTTTGAAGCCGAACGTAGCTCTGGCGACTCTGATCATACGAGCCAGCTTAGTTCGCAACTACGAGCCACGAAGCAAGAACTCGAAGATGCCCTGTCAGTCGCCAAGCAAGACAGGCACTCGACAAGTAAGATAGAACAGCTGTATGGCGTGATCGGTGGACTAGAAAGCGAGATGTCGGATGCACGAGCGGCCAGCGAGCGGAGTGAAAAGAAATTCAACACACTAAATACACTTATAGCGACGCTACGGTTGCAGCTTACGGAGGCTGAGAAGAAAAATCAAGACTTGATAGTGATAGTTGAAAAGTCGTCGAAGGCGGCCGACCGCTTGCAAGAGAAGGTAGGGCAGCTTGAAGCGCAATCCGCAAAACATCAGGTACAGGGAGAGGCCCAACCAGATGTAACATTGAAAGGAGCTTCGGGAAACGGCCCACAGAACCCGACGAGTGACATGGCCAACCTAGCAAACACGTCGAACGAGGGCAAGAAGAAAAGCAAGAAGAGGAAGAAGGGCGGCAAGTCATCCAGCGATCACGGCCAAGAAAACCTGTTGGGCCCGAATCAGGATCCAGGTGCTAGTGTCACTCAACCGGTAGAACCCTTAGAACCATTTACCTTGTCGAGGCTACAGGATGAGCTTCGTCAGTTGCGTGACCTACTCGATGAAAAGGATGCGGCAATTGACAGAATACATCGCAAGCTCAAAGACCAGGATGGATTACATGAGGAAATTGAAACTCTACGCGACGACCTTGTCAATGTTGGACAAGAGCATGTGGAAGCCAAGGACAAGGTCAAAGAATTGAGTGCAGAGAAGATTGCTTTGCAGGATACTGTGACCAGCCTTGAGAGAGAGCTTACGGAGCTCCGCAATGCTGATGCTTCTAACGCGGCTGGGTCGGAGCAGAAGCATAAAGATCTCGCGGTGCAGTTTGAGGATTTAAAGTTGAAGGCAACTACTTTACAAACAGACCTTTCAGCAGCCCAGCAGCTCGCTTCATCTAGATTCAAGGATCTCAATGATCTCAGGAACATCTTGCAAAAGGCGCAACCGGAGATCAACGTTCTAAGGAGTGAGGCTGCCGAAGTGAAATCTCTAAAAGAGGCGCTCGCAAAGAAAGACGCTGATTTCAAGCGGTATGACTCCAGACACGAAGAGATGCGTTCAGAAGTCACCGGCCTGAAAACGATCATCACGGAACGAGAATTGGATATCGGATCCCTGCATAAGAAGTTGAATCAAGAAAGCAGCAGTAGGTTAAAAGCGGACGACGCAAGCTCTAAAGCAAACCAAGAAGTCCACCGGCTTGACAGCGAGAGGCGCCGCGCGACCGAATCCCTCGACCGACTGTCGACAGAACTTGAAAAGGCTCGAGAAGAGCTCTCTTTGTGTAGAACGAGACTGAAGGATTCGGAACAGCAGCTCTTTAAGGTTAGAAGTGACAGTGAGGGCTTCAAGGAAGAGATTGAATTGAAGACTGCACAGCATGCTAGTGCACAAAGCCTAATGGCTAGTATGCGCGATCAGACCGCAGAGATGGCGATGCAAATGAAAGAAGCTCGCGAACGCTGCGAAAGTCTTGACGAGGAAATTGCGGACGCTCATCGCCTTTTAGGCGAGCGAAGTCGTGAGGGCGAGACTATGAGAAGGCTGCTAGCTGATGTCGAGAGCAGGGCTGATGCACGTACTAGGGAGATGAGAGAGCGGATGGATGCTGCTATCGAAGAGCGTGATCGTGCCGAGGATGAGGCTAGCACAGCTGGCAGACGAAAAGCAAGAGAATTGGAGGATCTAAAGAATAAGTGTCGTGATATTGAAAGAAACCTCAAAAGAGCGGAGGAGGATAAGGAGGAACTAGAGTTCGGGCAGCGGGATTGGAAAAGGCGACGGGAGGAACTGGAGCATAGAGCAGGGCAATCCACCAAAGAAGTCGAGGAAGTCCAAACAGCCATGGGAGACCTGCGAGACACTTTGGATGAAAGCGAACGACAGGTCAGAGAATTGGAGAAGCAAAAAGCGGAGCTACGGAGGTCTGTTGAGGATACGCAGCGTCGATTGGAGAAACTCCAGAAGTCCAACAAGGTTTGCACCCTAGATTTACACATGCGCTTCGAGGCTAACGTTCGTTCTTCCAGTTGATGGCGGATGAGATCAGCAAATTCCAGACAGCCAAGCCCAGATCGATGGATGCAGGGGCGCAGTCTTCTCGCTCGTCTCAAGACTCAGTTCCACGCATAGGATCACCAGCACCCAGGAGCAGCACCCCGTCTGTTGCCAGGATCGAGGCATCCAATGGTCAAGCTCAGGGTGCTATGGATTACGTCTATCTGAAGAATGTGCTTCTCCAGTTTTTGGAGCAGAAGGACAAGAAACATCAGGTGCAGCTCATCCCGGTCCTTGGGATGTTGCTGCATTTCGACCGGTCAGTCATAGCTGACACTATATTCATGTGGATGACGCCTAATGGTGTTGCAGAAAGGATGAGCAGAAATGGATGTCCGCCATCACCTTGAAATCATAATCTTGTGCCAGGGAGTCGATCCAGCCAAGACAGAGTTCCAGATATTGAAGCAGCCGTTGGGCTACTACGTACGTATGCTGCACATAGATACTGGCCGTCAACCAATTGGAGCCTACGGCGATCTGTTACTTCTTCAATTGGCAGGAAGACGGCACTGTGCCAGATCAGGTACAGGCGGAAGCCAGACTGCCACATGCGCTCAAATTTGTCTCTAATCAGAGCGTGCTGGTAAGCGTCGTACCTCGGCTCAAATCATCGTCGCCGATACGGAGTTAAGTATGGAGCCACGGAGGTAATGATGGGCTTGGTAGCTCAGGGCTAGGGTTGATCTCCAAACCCCCACCATGCCCCTCGTTACAGTGATTCAACGCTTTTGCTTCAACCAATCGTTGACCCTTCATCGGTCATCATTGACAGCGCTTCTCACGCAAGCTAGCGAGCCTAAACAGGTCTACCGTACCTGACCGCCGTGACCGCAGAAAAATTGATGTTCCATTAAAAAACAAATTTCGATTTTCGACACTTCTGCCAAGTCGTCTGTCAACTCTTGAAAACACAATTCAACCTCACCATCCCTCCTTTAGCTCATTCGTCCAGCTCAGCATCCTCCACCATGAGCTCGCTACCTTTGAGACAGCCGTATCGCCAGCCCTCGAGGCAAATGGTACGCACAACTGCCAGAGCTTGTATCAGCTCGACGCTCGTTCTATAAGGAACTAACTTGGTGGCCAAAGTCAACAGACCCTCATAATGAACTCAACCCTCATATGGATCACTATGTAAGGCCCGGGAAGAGCACGCCCCCACAGCCGATACTAAGATCTGCCAACAGATAGGCATTGATGTTGGTACAGGAAGCGCGCGAGCCTGTATCATTGACCACAAGGGAGACATTGTCGGCCTAGCATCAGAGAACATTGGCCTGTGGCAGCCAGAACAGGGCTACTATGTGGGACCCTTTCCATCTCCCCTACATTTCCATCTACCAGGACCTGATAAACACGTGTATAGGAACAATCCACCAATGATATCTGGAGATGTATCTGCTCCTCCGTCCAACGGATCTTGAACCAACACAATATCGATCCTCGTACCATAAGGGGCATGGCTTTTGATGCCACCTGTTCCCTCGCCGTATTCTCGCAGGACACCGATGAGCCGGTATCAGTTACCGGCCCTAATTTCGACAATGATAGGAATATTGTACTTTGGCTCGACCATCGACCAGTCGAAGAGACGGCCAAAATCAACGCGACTAACCACAATCTGCTACGCTACGTGGGAGGCACAATGTCGATCGAGATGGAGATCCCAAAGGTCTTATGGCTAAAGAACAACATGCCCAAGGAGCTGTTCGATCGATGCAAGTTCTACGATCTGGCGGATGCTTTGACGCATATGGCGACTGGAAACGAGAATAGAAGCTTTTGCAGCACTGTATGCAAGCAAGGATACGTACCCGTTGGTGTCGACGGGAGTGTCAAAGGATGGCAGGGAGACTTCCTTGAGGAAATCGGCCTCGGCGACCTCGTCAAAGACGACTTCAAGCGCCTAGGCGGAGTCAATGGCGAAGTAAGTGCTCTAAAACCACCACTACAATTTGCATTGGTACTGACAGATGAGAATGGCAAATACCGAAGTGCTGGCGAGAAATGTGGTGTTCTCAGCGAAAAAGCGGCCAACGAACTCGGATTGCCCGCTGGCATCGCTGTTGGTAGTGGTGTCATCGACGCCTATGCGGGATGGGTTGGTACAGTGGGTGCTAAAGTGCGCCTGGAGGGCACAGCGCTCAGCTCTGAATATGCCAGTAATGACCGCCACCAAGCGTTCACCCGTCTCGCCGCTGTCGCCGGCACTTCGACTTGTCATATTGCCATGTCTCCGAAGCCAGTCTTCGTCAAAGGTGTCTGGGGTCCGTATCGAGACGTGCTGATTCCGGAGTACTGGATGGCCGAAGGTGGGCAATCCGCCACAGGCGAGCTTTTGAAGCACGTCCTTGAGACCCATCCCGCTTTTCAGCAAGTTCTCAGTATTGCTGAGAGCTACAACATGAATATGTACGACTACTTGAATGAGCATCTCAAGGATATGAAGAACAAACAAAAGGCACCTACGATCTCGTATCTAGGCCGTCATTTTTTCTTCTACGGTGACCTCTTCGGAAACCGATCACCAGTCGCCGACCCTCGTATGACCGGCGCTGTTATTGGTCTCAGCAGCGATAAGTCTCAGGATGGTCTGGCCCTGTACTATTACGCCACAATGGAATTCATCGCCCTGCAGACACATCAAATCATAGATACAATGAACAAGTCCGGCCATCAGATCAAGTCCATCTTCATGTCTGGCAGTCAATGCCAAAACAGCGTGCTAATGTCTTTGATGGCTTCAGCCTGCGACATGCCCGTTCTCATTCCACAATACGTACACGCAGCTGTGGTGCACGGCGCAGCCATGCTGGGTGCTAAGGCTGCTTCGGCGGATAAAGATGGTAAGACGGAACCATTGTGGGACATCATGGATCGCATGTCCAAGCCAGGTCGTGCCGTTCCTCCCACCTCAGACGTGCATGAGAAGGAGCTGTTGGCGGTAAAGTACAAGGTCTTCCTGGAGCAGTGCGAGAGTCAACAGGAGTATAGGAAGGACGTGGACGGCGTGATTGAAAAGTGGGGGAAAGCCACTGGGGATCCGGAGGGGACAGCGAAGCCCAAGGCGGAGCAGGGGGAGAAAGGCAAGGAGAGCGGTGGATTGAACACTTTCTTGCCAGGGAGCATATGAAAACGGTGGTATGTGAGTTAGAAGAAGAGGTGCGTGCAGAAACAAGCCGACGTCGCCATATTTCTAGCAACAGCTTCACTAAGTAAGTTACGAATTTTACGAAAAGTAGATAGACTCACGAATGAAGTACAATAGCCTCAATAGCCTGGCTGGATGGCCTCAAGAGTCTTCTGCTTCGTCTTGTAAAACAGGGTGAAAAAGCTGTACCTGGGAGCATGGTGACCATGCGTGAATCGTTCTGTTGGGAGTACCCCAATAATATAGAAACGTGCTTCCCTCCAACTGGGCGGTATCGCTCCCCTCTACTTCCATAATTTGCCCAAACTGACTTCCTTATCGTCATGCTTGTTGAGAACCTTTGCGGTAGCTAGATCAAAGTCCTCCTGCGTAACATGCACTCGCCTCTCCCTCAACGCGTACATGCCCGCTTCCGTGCACACACCCTTTAGCTCGGCACCGCTGCATCCATTCATTTTTTCCGCAATCTTCGTCAGGTTGATGCCCCTGGTCAGATTCATTGACCGTGAATGGATGCGTAGAATATCGGCTCTGGCTTCGACCGTTGGTGGTGGGAACTCGATCTTGCGGTCTATACGCCCTGGGCGGAGGAGGGCGGGATCCAGAATGTCAAGACGGTTTGTAGCCATGATAACTTTGATATTTTTTGTTGGTTCGAAACCGTCGAGTTGATTGAGGAGCTCGAGCATGGTACGTTGGACCTCGCTATCGCCGCCGGAGCTGCCCTCCACACGTGATGAGCCGATACTGTCGATCTCGTCCATGAAAATTATACTGGGTGCATGCTCGCGAGCCATGACGAAGAGCTCCCGCACCATACGGCTTCCTTCCCCAATGTACTTTTGTACGAGCTCCGAGCCTGAGACACGAATGAACTTGCAATCGGTATGATGCGCCACAGCTCTCGCCAGGAGTGTCTTCCCCGTACCCGGGGGCCCATAGAGCAAGACCCCCTTGGGTTGAGCTATACCCAGCGATTCGAAGAGTTCCGGATGCTTTAGACCCAGCTCAATCACCTCTTTGATCTCTTTTATCTGTTGGCCGAGACCACCAATCATATCATAGGTGCTGTCAGGCACTTTCTCGACCATCATAAGCGAGACGAGGGGGTCTACTGAAGATGGAAGGGGCCTTTCAAGTTTGTACGAATCGGAGAGGAGGGTGACGCGCTTGCCGACGGTGAGTTTAGAGATGTCGACACTGTCGGATACATCAACGACTGACGAAGCATGTCAGCTTGGATCTTTCTGAACAGAATTGGGACCACGAGAGGAAGGTAGCACACCATATTTGCCCTCTGGATGCACTTTGACGAGCACTTTCTTCGTGCCCATAACCTTGACCACCTCCCCAACGTATGAACCCGGCTGTTGCAGCAATCCCAGCTCTTCCCGTAGTAATCTCACTCTGGAGTTGTAGTCATTCCGTTGTGCTTCTAGCCTCCGTAAAACGGCCTGTCCTTCTAGTATCGAGAGCTTGGCAGCTTCTATCTTGTTGTGGTAGAATGTATCGAGCGTCATGTCGGTGGTGGGTGGTAGTGAACAAGGTGGCAATTGAGTGAGAGGGGCCGCGCACTGTATGATGGCAAGCGGCTTGGGAATGCCAGGTTCTATTGTGAAGGTACGCCGAAGTAGCAAGTTCGAGTTTAGCAGTCGATGGCCGTTGGTGTCGATAGTAGGCAGCCCAAGACCCTTACGTTTTTGGTAGACAGCGCGCTAAACCTTAGAAGTGGTCACTTACCTTAGCGGCGCGTAGTGGGTTACTCGGACGCTCTACAGGCGGTAGCAGATAGTCAACGATTCTGGTACGGTAATTTAACTAATTAAATTATATAGATTAAGCGTTAAAGATCTTAGAGGTATTATATACTAGCTATATAATCATAGTCTTTATTATACTCTATATGTAGTAGGCTAATATACCTAGTCTTATATTATATATAAGGTAAAAGTCCTTTAATAGTAGACTAATTATAAGGAGTTATTAAGACTACTAAGCTACTAATTCTAAGCTATTTAATTCTAAAAGTTAGAATTAAATTCTAAAAATATTACTATATATAGTAATACGCTAGAAGGCTTAGTAAGTTAATATTTTAAGTTAGAAGTAATAGTAGATAGGCTCTATTAATAAGAATCTATTATATTATATTATATTTATATATTAGTTAATTATCTAATATAGATAAGATCTATAATATAAATATATTTAAAAGATTTATTAGATCTATTAGATAGGACTTAGTATTTATAAGGATAAATATTAAACTCTAATATAAGTACTTAGTAAATCTATATCTATAATAGACTCTAGGTAATCTTTACTAATTAAGGTATTTTAGATATTATACTAAGATTTAAGGTTTAATTATTATTTTTAATAGATCTTTTATATCTCTATTAATTTCAATATATATATCCTTTAAAGAACTATATTAACGTAATATAAATCTATAAATATATAATTGAAATGAAATTTTTATACTATAATATTAATATAGTATAAATATCCTACCTCTAGCTACTAAGATAGACTAGGCGTATACCTAGAATAGGCGTAGTCTTATAAGGCGCTAGCGTTACTACTATAGTAGATAGTAGGTTAATCCCTGTCTCGCTAGGATTTAACTACCTAAATTACGTAGCAGATTAACATTCATATTATAACTAGTAAATATCGATATTCTACGTTCCTAACGCTCTATCCCGTAGGAACAGTATCTATTATAGTCGTAGGTTGCTTAATTAGTTAAATAAATAGGTAAAATAAGTGAAAATAAATAGTGCGCCTAATCTAGGTGGACCCTTCTAATATGGGAAGAGAGATCTTGGCAGTGATAACAGAAAGCACTGTGGCACCTGATGTCGCAGACCGCTCAACCAACATCACATTTGCCAGCTGAGCGTGATATACTCCAAATCTGCATTCTCTGCTGAGCATGACCCCCAAGCAACAGGGAGCCAGAGCCGCTGGTCTTCTTTCCCTACCGCCAGTGATCTGGTTGCGACCGCGACTCTCAAGAATCCCTACCAAGGGCAGTTGATAAAAGATTCATCTCCATGACACTTGCCAAGCAGCATTTTCGACTCCGTGAATAGTCGCTTGAGCTATCAAAGACGCTACGATGTCGTCCAACAATGTTCCACCGAACTCTGGCGCGTACAACTATTCTACAGATACCTCTCCTACCGACACAAGAGCGCCCTCGCGGCGCTTCGAGCCCATTACGCAAGATGATGATCACGACGAGGTTACAAGAACGGGCGGAACGATACGGAGGAACCGCCCACCAGCAATTTCAACCAATACAGATTATGGTCGGTTTAGTCCTGCTGTAGTCAACAAGCACAGCTGATAAACATTGCCAAGGTTCCATGAATTCCTCTACTACCGCAGGCGAGGCGCCCTCGGACGGGCAACGGACCCCAACGCAGGATGATGGTCGTCAAGCTCCACGCAGCCCTGGATCATCCGTTCGACGGCAGCTTCTCTCTCCTGAGCCAATCACTTCAACGACCAAGCCTAAAATAGCTCGCAGAGCGTCTTCGAAGTATCAAGCCCCTCACAAAGGGCAAGAGTTCTCTGTAGACGATGATCCGGACGAGTACGAATCTGGCTATGCTGCACATCGACACCCGTCTCAAGCGAAATCAGCCTCTGGGCACGGTCACCCTTTGCGGAGACAGTCATCAACTTTGCGGAGAAGACCGACTGCCCAGCCAACTCCTCTACCGCGAGTGGATTCCCAGGGCGAGGACGAGGAAGCAGCTGAGCAAGCTCAAAAGCCTATCGTACCTCGTGAACAGGCCGAGGAGGGTCAGGATTCCTCTGGGGAAGATGGTACGATAGGAGCCGATGGCGAAAACGATGACGACGACGATGATGATCTCAGTGATGCTGAGAGCTTCACTCTGAAAGATCGCCAGAATGCTATTAATGAAACTCACCCCTTTGGTATACGCATATGGAAGCCTGCCCTATATCAGAAGAATAGATCTATAGAGAAAACTGCAGAAGGGGACATACATTCATCACCTGGAGGGAGGGTCAACAGATGGCTATGGATGTTCAACATCCTCTGGACTCTTGTCTTTGGATGGTGGCTCGCTCTGGCCGCAGCTCTGGGAGCGGTTACCTGTTTCATATTTGGGTTTGCACCAGCAGCTCCAGATTATGGACGAGTGTTCTGGGGCCTGTCCCTGTATCTCTTCTACCCATTTGGTCAATTCGTCAAGCTTGAGCAAGATGAAGCCTACGCGGAAGAAGACGAAGGCGAAGGCCGCAGCATCACCGAGTACGAACAATGGCAGAATGGAGACCTAGAAGACGGCCGCCTCTTCTTTGGACCGCTGACTTCGAGATCCCTGATAGGGCGACGGAGGAGCATGGACTCAGTACAGGAAACAGACAGTCTTCTGGGTCGCACAGGTGGGGGTGAAAGGTCAAAAATTGAGCCCAAGAGTCGACGATCTAGGCTTTTTGGTCGTGGAGAGTGGAACATCGGACGTGTCATATTCTTCGTTTTCTTCTATTTCCTACTCGCGCCTCTACTACTCCTGGCGTCCGGGATATGTTGGTTCATGGTCTTCTGGATTCCAATGGGCAAAGCCACACTACTCCTCTTTTACCACCTACGCCGACATCCACTCGCGCTCTCCTTCAATTTAGACTCATCCTACTCCCGCGGGGGATCCTCATCATCTTCCATACTCTTATGCACTTACCGCGCCGTTGGATTGAAATACTGGAAGTATACCATTGACGGCACTAATATATTCTTGATCAACCTGATTGGTGTGGTGCTGTTTGCGATATTCGACTATTGGATTCTAGATGTGGCCTTGGGCCTCGACAGCTGGATTGTCAGTCCTGGCTTCGTCTTCGCATTGGCTCTGTTCTCCATAATACCACTGGCATACTTCATTGGTCAAGCTGTAGCTTCAATATCTGCCCAGTCATCGATGGGCGTGGGTGCCGCAATCAACGCGTTCTTCTCCACGATCGTCGAGGTCTTTCTTTATTGTGTGGCACTGAATCAAGGCAAGGGCAAATTGGTGGAGGGTAGCATAATTGGGAGCATATTTGCTGGCATACTCTTTTTGCCTGGTCTGTCCATGTGCTTTGGTGCCATCAAACGGAAAACGCAGAGATTTAACGTCAAGTCCGCTGGTGTCACATCAACCATGCTTCTGTTTGCTACTATTGCAGCTTTTGGGCCGACTCTCTTCTATCAAATCTACGGAAGCGTAAGTGGCTTTCGAGTATCTACACATTCATTCACTAATGACTATTACAGCACGAATTGACCTGCCATTCCTGTATCATGATAGGGAGAGGTCATGAGGACGGGCCTGATGAGGATTGTCGACGGTGCTACTTTTCTCAAGTGCCAGCAATTAACGATCAGTTTTTCCTCAGAGCGGTCAGGCCCTACTGCTGGTTCGCTGCCGTTCTACTTTTCTTGTCCTATATTATTGGACTATGGTTCACACTCAGAACACATGCAGCAACTATCTGGAACATCGAATTGGAGGAAAAGAAGGCCCAAATTCCTCCTGGACCTAATGGCAGCATTTCACATCAGCCCATGCAGGCATCGATGCAGGGATCTCAGCAATTGCCAGCAAAAGCGCAGGGCAGTGGCAGCAGTAAGGTATCCGGGGAACGCAACGCAAGCAATGCCATACGGGATACCCAGCTTTATAAGCGGATCTTGAGCCAATCCCTCAAACAACAAGGTCTCGGGATACAAGGGGCTGAGAATTCCCGTCAGGCTTCAGGAGCCAGTGGCTCTCCTATTCAGCCACCGTACCTCGTGCCTCCAAAGAGCAGCGAAGGCGACAACAACGCAACGGCAGACAATGCAAGTCAAAGAAGCATACAAGTCTCAGGGCTGTCGGAGGAGGAAAATACCAACCTGGTCAGACAAGTAGCTGAGATGGCGGCTACTGCAGCGGCCGTAGCAGCTCGGGATGCCGTCAGAGCTCCACGCAAGACGTCGGCCTCAGCTTATACAGCTGCTCCCCAGACCCCACGGCCCTCAGGCCCGCCTACAGCATTCCTGGATGACCATGAAGCAGCAGCAACCGAGGGCCCAGCCGGTGGCGGCCATGATGCCCCAAACTGGGGCAGGCTGAAAAGTGCGGTCATCCTGATGGGGGCCACGGTACTCTACGCCGTAATCGCAGAGATCCTCGTCAACACCGTCGACGTAGTCCTGGAAAGTGTTGACATTGATGAGAAATTCTTGGGCATTACTCTGTTCGCCTTGGTCCCAAACACAACCGAATTCCTCAACGCCATTTCCTTCGCCATGAACGGCAACATCGCTCTCTCGATGGAAATCGGCTCAGCCTATGCCCTGCAAGTCTGTCTCCTTCAGATCCCTGCGCTGGTGCTCTTCAGTGCGGTACATGGCCGATATGTCAGTCCCGAGAACCTGCTCGATCACACCTTCAGTCTCATCTTTCCGCAGTGGGACATGGTGACTGTGATTCTCTGCGTGTTCCTGCTGAGCTATGTGTACGGTGAGGGGAAGAGCAATTACTTCAAGGGGAGTATACTGGTGCTTACGTATCTCGTCATTGTGGTGGGGTTTTATCTCGCCGGGTACTCGTCCGACGCGGAGATGATGGGCATTGACCGGTTTGACACTCTTGCTTTGGGCCACACGAGCACCTTCAGGACTGTGGGGCAAAGAAGCAATGGAAGAGCGTTTTGAGGCGTGATTAGGAGCAACGGTTGCATTGATAGGATAGCGGCATGTATGTTGAGCGAGGCGCTGGGGCATGATTTAAGGGTACCATAACATTCATTAGCGGGAATTATTGTATTGTACTACTTACCACGCCTCAGCGCTATTCGTGGATCATCAGTGCTGCCCCTAACGCCATAGCTCTCGTCGATAGAGGCGGCTGGATCCTGAGCAGTGAGATACATCTGGCATAGGACCTCGTTCGTGAAGCAAGACGCAGCATGCTAATGTACAGGTCTATTCGCTTTGAGCGCTGCTTTAATATTACATGTCGTAGTCATAACACGCGGAGAAAAGCCCCGAGTGAACGTCGAGGGTACAGAAAAGCAAAGCCAGCTTCTCCGCCTTAGTTGAGGGAGTAAGCCCGAGCCTTACCAGGACGTCACCATTGGCTCGCCCCATTCAGTGGGCTGGGTCCGCGGTTTGTACGCATCGGTATGCATATACCATTCCAGAACAGCCTCGTAACATAGCACAAACTGCCTTAGCGTCTGTACCATGCTGATGCGCTGTGAGCGCAGACCAGCCACCGTGTTCGCGATGAGGTCTTTGTCTTCTGGCCACATATGGCGCCCTTGTCCAGTATTTTGGAGGATATCGATGCAGCTGTCGACCGTGCAAAAGGTCCCCGTGCGGCCACAGCCTGCACTGCAGTGTACGACGATTGGCCGCTTTCCCCTGTATGCAGGCGTATCAGGGTCTATGTCATATTCGGCGTAGTCATATCTCCCCACAGCATCGCGGCAATGTTCGACGAGGGCTAGGACGTGGGCGGGATGAGCGGGTGCACCAAAGTCGGGCCAGCTCGAATATTGGAGCTGCGTGAGCTCACGATCAGGCTCGAATGGACGATCTGTGCGGGAGAGAACCAAGGTTCGTACAATAATGTGGTGAGTGGTTGGGTCGATGGGCGATGTGGGGACGACAGGGCTTGAGATGTGAGCGTTTATCGTTGGAGAGTTCGTTCTGTTCGTGGCGTCATTTGTATAGGCGGTTGAGCTGGTGTGGCGGCGGTTCATGCCCGGTCTTTGTCTCGGATCGCGGTTTTGGGGAGCTGTGAACGACCGATTCGGTGAGTTCTTTTCCAATGTCTGGCGGCTTTCTCCAATGGCCTTCAGCTTGAACGGTCCGTAATCGCCGGTGAGCCAATAGGGGTGGCTCTTTCGGTGGCCGCCTTCGGATTCAGCAGTCAGCATCACTATCACGCGAGCGTGTTGTTCCCAGACAACACGCCAGAAGTCTTCAAACGTATCTGGCACCGGTGCCTGGGACGCGATGTAGTGTCTGTTACTATACTGAGCGTTGACGTGGCTGGCATTGACGTAGTCGCATCCACCGAACGGCACGTTCTGCAACTTCACCCTTGAATGATCGTACGGCAGCATATCCTTGTATCTATTCTTGGTCCCCTTCTCTATACCAGCGATTTGCACGGCTTCCGGCGAGAGTTGGTTTGGAGTGCCGTAGGTGACGTGGTTTGATAGAGCTTGCTGCATTCGCTGCTGCTCCGCCTTCTCGATTCCGAGGAAACGGTCGGCAATAGTCTTTCCACTATCATTTTCACTCGCGATCTCTCTCAGCCATGTAGGTAATCTTGCGTGATTCAAGTCTGACGGGATCCTGACCGGCAGTTGGCCCACCCCACCTATCAAATCCATATTCTGTCTGATGTTTCCAAAGAATGGATTCGCCGCGCTCTGGGTGGCAGGCAACACACACCCTCCAGCGACAGGAGCAGTTCCAGGTGGTTCTATTGAGAGTTTCTGAGCGTTAGGGCCGTGGGCATCGTTCTCTGACCTATTGTCGACCTGTTCGGGAAATCTCTTGGCAAACATGTTGAATCCACCACGTATGATCAAGGTAGCCCCTTTATATCCTTCGTTCGTAAACTTTTTCAAGGTATTCACTGATGAGGCAGCATCTTTGAGTTGCATGGATGTTGCATCGTATACGACAATAAATTTGGTGTGACTCCATTCAGAGAATTTTGCTCTATCCTTCGGCCTTGAATAGGTATCCAACAATTTCTGAACGTCGAAGGATGGTCGCTTGAGTAACATGGTGGATATGCAGAGGTTAAGTGCATCGTGTATCCTTGATTGACAGTATGGTTGCTGCCCTCTGAGATCGAGTAGAAGGAGGTCTTGTGCCAAGTGGTTTTTGACGAGCTCGACAAAGTCGTGGGGCGAGATCATAGTTGGACCGTGGGTACTGATAGAGTCTGGTAAAGTCTCAGAGCGCTGAAAAACACGTGAGGCGGTGTCGATCCTGTTGTGCGGCAGCGAATTTCGAGGATGTCTCTCATCGATGTGTGAAATCTGGGTTCTCTGCAAACTGGACAAATCCTCGAGCTGTCCTGGGGATTGAACTCTGGGCTCGTCATGCTGAAAAGGCCGTGGCGAAGTGGAAAAGGTAGTCATGGCAGGGTATGATCTTCCAGGACTATGGTGTAGTGAAAAGAAGAGCTGCCATTGCGAGGCTGCTGTTCATTGAGCTGTTGTCGTGATCGTGACTTTTGTGATATCTGGCGAGAAAGGAAGACGAGCTACGCCGGATTTCATGAATAATGTGATTAAGGCTTGTGGATAAGCGTGACAGGCGCAGTCAAGGGTCCAGGTCTGATTAAAGAGGTAAAGTGAGTACATGGTACTTTACTTTAGGGTTGCTGCCGCTGTTGAGACCCCTCAGACGTCATTTCTTTCTGCTCAGCCTTCTGTACTCACCATGAGCCACCACACTCAGTCAGTCGGTCAGTCGGTCACTTACAACAGTAATATTAGCACATTGGGTATCAGGTTCCGAGGGTGCGATCTGCGAATTCGTCCAAGTCGCCCATGACTTACTGGACCGAAAGACAGTGAGTGTAACGACTTTGGATGTGCTTATATACAACAGTACTACAATCTTCACAGCGCAAAATCCCTGCCGTACCGTGCTGTCGACAACTTATTGTGAAAGCATTTCCAAGTCGGAAGCCAAACACTGCGTTGGTGACCACGGCGAGGTACATGAAACCCTCGGATCCAATACATTTCTTCTCGAGTAAGCCTCCGTCTTTGCGTACCAATACACTAATTGAGAAGCATCGACTGAGCATGCAGTCTCCCAGTGGTGCAACTATCGTGTCTCAAATTACAAGCTGCGATTGTCCCTGCCACTGTCACTCAGATGTCCAATGTCCCACCTCACCAACCCTTGATCTGTCGTGGCGTAGAGATGAGTTTCGTCGGTGAATTGCATGTTATGTACTACCCCTCCGGAGGACAGTAATGTTGGCCTCAATCGTCCAAAGTCTTTTCGAAGATTAAAGTCACGCGTGGGGAAGTAGTGTTGCAGTTCGCCTTGAAGGAGTAGCCTAGGGCTGAAAGACCACATCAATACACGCGACCAGGTGGCAGCTGCCAGCCTCGTTCCTTCGGGAGAGATGGCAACCACGGTACCAAGCGAGCTACGAGGTTTCCAAGTCAGCATTCCTGTTTATGGAGATCGTCTCGAGCTGTAAGGAGCTTCTCCGATCAAGTTCTCACAGCTCTATCCTCAACCATGTCTTGCCATTCCCGAAAAGCTTGATCCGAGAAAGCCGTAGCTCAGAAAGTTGCGTACCTGGTACCCTGCCTCCAGCCAGCAAGAAGTGCAACAGCCGTCCACGTTAGAAGTCTTCTACCTTGGCCAAGATTGACCTGGTGGTCGCAACCGATTGTCGAATTGTGGCTGTTAGCCTGCACAATATAAGCATAATGAGAGTCATCCCCCTGTTTGTTGATGCCCAAGGCAAGGTATGAAGTCTGACATAGAGGCGCGCTCTGCCAGTCGACAGTGATGCTGTCAAAGTGAGCACCGTGGAAGGGCATTCCTACAGCAAATGCCTCGAGCGGAACATTTATATTGGGATCTAGCGCTACTCTGGCTGTATTGCTCATCAGTGGGCCACATTCTTCGTCTGCAGGGCTACATGTCGCTGTATACCAGCTATGCACAGGATGACCGGGCTTGAACAGGTTCAATTTCTTGTCATTTTCAACGAATTCAATGCTGAAGATCTGGCGATCTTTGGACATATAAGACGGTAGGCCGGAAGGATCCCGAATCCCGAGGATGTCCGGACTCTCATCTGCAAGCACCGATTAGGGTACTAATCAGCGAAGCCGCTTCATGAAACTCCAGGCATTGTACGAATCACTTCACACATCCTTCTCGAGATGTACGCTTGCCTACGAATTAGGAAAGGGCAACAAGATTGAAGCATGTAAACCCCATCTTTGAAAGCCACATCTCATGAAATCTTTTCACCCGTAATTCGACCGTGAGGGGAGCGTAACATGCAAGGAGAGTCCACACGAAAAGTGAGCAATAAACAAAACGATGGTACTGACCATAGCTGCAAGTTTGCATGAATGTCTCGTCCCTCCCTATCAGTGTGATATTGGTCTTCTCCTCCTTGCCTGGGGTTTTCCAAGCAATGCATGCATGACCGTTGGATGCAAGAGCAAGGCCTACAGGAACCTCTGTGTCAAGCCTTGTGACATCCCTGGTCTCTTGCAGATGAGAGTCGTAGAAGAAGCCCTTCGAGCTCGTGTGCACATGGTGGAAAGTTACCAGTTTGTAGAGACAGCTACGTGGAGGCCTATGGTCGATTAATCCTCCCTTCGCAAAGAATTCCTTCTGGCATGGGATATGTCGATATAATACGGCGAGATCGTGGCTACCGGGAGAAAAAGCCAGTCTGTGAACCTCCATCCTAAGGGGATTGCCATCTTCGGATCGTATGTGGAGCTCCGCTTCCAGCCGCACGTGGTTCTTGCCTATGTCATGAATATGGATAGTACCGCCATCATGGACTGTTGCTAGATGGGCGGGACTGCCTGATCGAGACGGATTCGTAGGGGCGAAGGCTGCATTGCTCAGGCTCGTTTGAGAGGTTGGCGAGAAAGTTGTAATATCGGCAAGAACTCCAGCGGCACAACCGTTTTCAGCGGCTCGTTTTCGGAATTGAAGCAGTAGGCCTGAAGTAGAAATGTCCTCGAGACCTAGTCTAAGTCCTGGGAAATTGTATAGATGGCGTAGAAGATTAGGTCTACATTTGGCGGCCTCGAACAATTGTTTGCATGTGAGAAGAGACGCGAAGAAGGTTCCAGCATCCATGTACCAGGCTATTGTCTGTAGCACTTCTAGTGGAAGGCCGAGCAAGGGTGAGTCCTGCGTGGTTCGCTCTGGCTGTGTACTTGCTTTAGAGATGCTGTTGCCCGTAAGGTCGATGACTTCTACGCCAATAGGAATCATCGCTGTCAGTTACGAGGCAGCTTATGCATAGTTGTAATGGCCTGTCGTGAACATCGATGCTAGCATTAGCGTGTTGGGATTCTTGATGTTTGTGTATGAGGGACTCAAAACCTCAGCTTCATCCGAGGCAGACATTTGCCTAATGCAGAAAGTCTGTCACCTAGAATCAAAGCATGGTTTATAGATGCTCGTACCCTTCATTTGGGATACTACGTAAATTGAAGACTATACACAGGCTCTCGCCAGGATGGAAACAGTAACGCATTGGTTATACAATCAGGGCATCCTAAACCCAACCCACGGAGGTAATCCAACGATCTGTACACTTCCCGAAGACTACCCCTACGACAGTAAAAGAGGCTTTTCTGATGACCGTTTTGCATCGTCCCTAAATACCAGCTCTTCAAACCAATTGGTCACTTTCCCACAGAATGGGTCTACATATTGAGCCCAGAAATTTGCGACCCGATACAAGAAGACATAGAACAACGGCAGGGCCATCACGACCACCCATCGATTCGCAATCGGTAGCCAACCTGGCGGGAGCTGGTTCCCTTCCTCATCATTGCCTTGGTCTGGTCGAACTGACGCTCCAAAGAGCACCCAGGTCAAGACCGTCCGTATTAATGGTGCGTGTAGTAAATATATTGGGAAGCTCAGCTTTCCCAGCCAGCAGAAAAATGGGGTGGACAAAATTTTCTTCGCGGTGTTATTGAACATCACGCCGAGAGTCAGGATGTTGACACCGAGCCCGGGATAATACCGTGCATATTCGGAGTTGAGTGGGAAGAGGTAATTGCCGAGTAGAAGGAGATTCTGTGACCACCGCGCCCATGAGGGGTTCTCTTCAGGATATGACATGAAGAAAAGGCCAATGAAGATCAGGCATGCAGAGATCACAGATCTCGATATATTATGTAGGGCGGCATAATTCTGAACATCGGAGTCCAAGGTCAGCTCGGCGAGGATCATCCCGCAATAGACATTGAATCCAACGAGGGCTGTTATTTGATTAACGACGTCTTAGGGCGGAAAATGTGAATGCCCTCTCACCATCACCGCCTTCCCATTCGAACCAGTACAATCCCACGCATATGAAAATCCTCCACATCGGCTTCACGTATACCGTAGCAAAAAGGGTCAGATAAGTCATCATGGACCCTTTCAAGAGGTATGTCAGAGTCCATTGTATCCTGTCGTAGGCATTGAATCCATCCAGCCATGTGGTTCCAAGGTTCTGGAACAGGTCATAGAATGCAGTAGCAAAGGACGCGCTCGGGGTGGGGCTGGTGTCCCGTATCCAGGCGGAGTCCGCGACGTGTGCCACCTTATAACCCCCAAACTGGCAGGTCAGCCAGCTGCACATTGTGGCTATGACTGCAGGTATCATGAACCTCCCCGTCCGCCGGAAAGAGCTCTTGGCGACGCTTGACAAGGCTGCATCGGCGCTCCCAGCGCGTGAAAGCTTTATCGGTTTGAGGGAATTGACGTAGCCGGCAAGGAGGGCGAATGCAGCCACGCTGGCTCGGCCCATGACCAGGCATCGGAAAAAGGGTAATTGGAAGAGCGTGGGAGGGAGCTTGTCGGACATGGCAGGGGAGAGGAGGTGTGGGACCAGTGATCTGCAGATATGGGCTGTGACAACGAGGACAGAGGCAATTCCACGTAGTCCCTAGAGAAGTGTTAATGAATTCACAGTAGACAGAGGCGAGGGAGATGCGAACATCGGCCCAAACGACGTCTCTTTTTGGTGCTTGGGGAGGCGCCATTTCTTCAAACACTTCCGCGACTCACTGCCATCAATTGACGGTGAATCCAACCAAATTGAAGCCGGTCACGCGAAGAATGAGGAGGAGGAGGTGCTGCTCGTGTGGTCGGTCAGAAAGCAAGGAGTGTGAAGCTGCTGCTATCACGATCAACATCTTCATCTACTGCAAGACTGAAGGCGATGCCTTTTGTCACTGTGCAGATTATCGAATGCAATTGACGACATCGGGAATGAACAGCTTGGCATATACTTGGCGAGACGGCCAGGGGCTCTTCTCATAGGCTATGGAGCCTGAAGGCGTCGTGAGTTCCGTCTTGCGAGGCCGGTTCAACGCTTTGGCGCACGCAGTTTCAGAACCCCTAGCCCCTATCAAGTATCAACAGCGTCGCGACGCTTATTCGGGAGGAAGATCGGCCGAGGAGGAAGCGCGCTAGAGCCCTTTCCCCAGCAAGGGGCCAACGGGGTCCGGGGGTAACACGCTACCTCTGGCCTCTGCCACGTTTCGGTCACGCGACTGGGTGTTTCTGTCTCCTTTAAATATGCTCACATTGTCCCCCACCGGTACACAGAAGATCCCAAGCAGCTCATGGCTGATAAGTCGATGGTCACTCGTCATCAGCCCCTATCGTCTGTGCTCCTCTTCTCCGATCCGACTGGAAATGCTCTCGACCTGGTGCCAAGAGTGGCCAAGCAATGCCTAATGGGCGATCAAAGGCAATTTCCAAGCGCGCATCTTCTTCTAAAGTACTCCCTAGAGCGAGCTCACCAGTCACCCAGTCTACCGATTTTGCCTCATCCAGGAGTCAGAGGGTGCCGCCTAAGAGAACTGCTCTTAGCCTATCAACCTACCACAGTACGACTACACCTACCGTATGAGCCCTTGTGATTAGATCTTCACAAAACCCAAAGGATGCGGGGCCCAAGCGATCCTGCAATGCGGACCAGACAAATGCCACTCTGATTCTGGCTTTCTTGGACATCATCCTCAGCCCTATATGCTTGGCATGGACTACAACAAAGCCGACGTGTCCATAGCTGAACAAACCTGCCGTTCCACTACGATCTATGAGGCTTCCACTGTGATATCTCTCCTCCCACATTAGTCGCCAATAAGGCTCGGACTGGGTGGCTGAGTCGACAGCCCGGGTTGGCAGCCTTACCAAGGGCCTGCATGTACCCAAGCTCTACTACATCCACCATGCGAGACTCCCCAAAGAACCCCCAATCGATGCACCGATGGACTGAATGGCGTGCCACGATTGGATGTACTCAAGCTCGGGATGTGGTACCTTCAGGGTTGGTATAGTAGAGAGAGAAAACAAGATTGCTTTCGCTTGAGCACCATGTAAAGGCAATAGAAATGCCTTTACTCGATCATCGATCATGGCCCTTCTGAAGCTGACACAGGTGATATGGAAAAGTGGCAAAGAGGACAATTCCAAGCTAGCCTGCCCTTTACATTCGAGTGTTTCCCACACCCTCAATGGTTCATTCCTGTGGTACCGAAGCCGTCATTGCCCATGTAGGTAGTCCGCTATTGATGCATGAGCCTATCTTCTCGTATTGTCGGCATGGAACGTCATTCGTTGATACCATTCTTGGGGAGAATTCGTCATTTGTTACTTCATATTATCAATCCAGCGTTGACTATGCTCAAGCCTATCAATGCTCAGCCTACGACGATTTTCCATAGTGGAGATACACCGCACACAGATGATGAGGACGCATATCTAAGTCTCCATTGCCACTGGCACTTTCCTCAAGCACGTCGTCCACTCATCCTTATCTATCGCGCAAAAGAAAGCTTCCATGGGAATCTAGTGGGCTTCCTTTTGACCAGATCTTGGACTGGACCGCGATCCCGCGTTCGGACATTTGTATACGAATGAATTAGCTCCATTCTTGCGAGGATTGCTCGACTTCCCACCTGCTCATCTTGGATCTCCGACCTCCATGCAGCCGGCCGCTCTTCCACGATGGAGTTCGTTGAAGCCGAGCCCAGCCTGATCACGATGGAGTTCGTTGAAGCCGAGCCCAGCCTGATCACGATGGAGTATACGCCAACGTTGGAAAGCGTGAACGATCTCTCGATCAAACTGCAAGGCGACGGAAGCAGACCGAGTTCCCTCCTTGATTTTCGCCAGATATTGCCTTCTTCGGCACTTGGACAATCAACAATCTCACACTGCCGTGACTGTCTGCTGTGAGCATTCTCCGTCGGTTAGTGGATCTCTAACGAACAATGATCGCACTCGTCCAAACATTCCTATCAAGGCCAGCGCTGTAGCTATCCGAGATTAGGCTATGGGACCGACCTTGTGCGAAGAACTGCCCAAATTGGATCCAGTGGAATACAAATCGAGTAAGAATTTGCTTCCGCTATGGTAGGTTGCCGCGAGCGTCCAAATCAAGAATGTGGACGACATCTCCGTGGTAGCATTGGCGCAGCATTTCTTGAATATTTCAGGGCGTTCAGTAGAGAATCCAGGTCGATTGGAAAGGATATCGGAAGAAAAAGAATTGAATAGCATCACACGCGTGACAAATACACTTCGACAAAAGATGCAACAACGCGATTTTCGCGGTCAGATGGTCTGAAGAATTGGTGAGGTCGTGAAAGGAAGCATTCGGATGCCTCGCCGGTCAGCCAGCAGGCCTCCATGGTGGTTGTTCTATTAGTAAGTTTGGAAAACCTCCAATTACAAGGGTTATGTCGTGCTGATGCCACTCTGGCTGCCATGAGGTCTTGGATGAATTCGGATGATTTGACGACCGTTATATGCCATGTGTCACTTGAGCCTCAACCGTTGAGCATAATTGAATTCCTGGTTACTACTCGGCAGTAAGCGACTCACTCCTCGGAAATAGAATGCAGCGGACAAGGATCAGCCTGGGAAAATGGTGCTGTTCTGGGAGACAATGATTCGGGTGAGTTCGTTTCAGTCGACGATTTGCTGCAGCGAGCACATGCAAAATTGCGCTTTAGGCTTGCTGCATGAGATCTGAATAGAGGGTTCCGACGATGGATATGTTGGACTGCTAACGGGCGCCCGCTGCTTTGTCGAGATCTACTTTACATGCAGATATACTTTATTTAGGCATGCTGGCGACGATGTTCATGTTTTCCCTCCAAGCGCTCAGACTGTTTGAATGTACCGGCGCATAAGTGGTGACAAGCAGTCTACAAGTGAGACCTGCAAGCGAAGTGACTATATTCGCGGAGAAAAGTGCGGCTGCAGACCCTCGTTTTGTTGTTTGGGAGTCAGATCAGCTGTCCCCTCGCAGTAAAGTCAGGAGGCTGGCGAGCTGGCTAGCAGCCAGGGGTATGAGATGCCTCAGCCTGATTGAGGTTTGCTGGTTGATTGGAACTTGGACTGAGTTGGAATTGGAAGGCTCAAACTCGAGAGTAGGTATGACCAAGGCAGGTCACAGCGGCATGGCGAAGGCTGCTGCCGCAAGCAATGCCCGGTACCTGGTCTTGTGTGCCTGCCGCGACGGGATTTGAAATGTCGGAATGAACGTGGGATCTTGCAGGTGTGGTGATAACATCTTCGTTTCCATTGAGTCAAACATCTCGAGTCTTTGTGGCGAATTTGTCGTTGTCGTTGTCTTTGTGGGACTTGGGTCGCTCCTGCAGTTGTTATACTTCATTGCTTCAGCACTATCCATCACGCGCGTGCACGCAACAGATTGACAAAAGGCTTGGCCCGACAAGTGCCACTCACAAGTGGTGCATCTATCCTGCTCCTTCGATATTGAGCAGTGAGCCCGACCCGAAGCATTCCAGCCTGCCTCAGTAAGTAGCTGCACTACCCTCACCCTTCACTTTGAACTTCATCTGGCTACAAATACCTTCCACCGCCATTTGTGTATACCCTTATTTCAACACCCGAGGGCACCTCTCGTTGTACGTCATCAACATCCTGCATACCCTGCAATGCATTGCCTCATGCACTGCCCTCGCTGAGGGCCCTTGTTGTCAACACAGAAAACACCCGTAATCCAACGTGAACACACCCGCAGTTGACACATTGTTTTGCTGCCCCGCTATCCCAACGGTACCGCCCTCCTCACCATGTGCGCTTTGCATCCTCCATTTCGTGAACCAACACTCTCATAATGCAACACTGATGTCTAATACAGGGGAGGCTGACTATTTAACAGCGTCCGCTGTTCTTCACCCTGAACGAACAGCTAACATGGTTGAAGCAGATACGAGTAACATGGCCGAACATGCGGAGGGCAATAGGGCGGAGGAAGAGCCTCGAAGTATCGCACAGGATGAGTTCAATGGCCATTCCGAGTCGCTCGCCTTCCATGATGCGAAAGCACCAAACGAGCTTTTGGCTCCCAGCACTCAAGCAATCTCAACAACCTCTGTCCATAACGCAAAAGAGGAGCCTTTTCGGCCCGAAGACATGACACTGGAACGAGCAGAATCATTGGGTTACCCAACTGAGAAATCCCTGTCATCAGATTCACCACATGAGGGCTCCTCCTCTGCTACCTCAAGTGAGGACTCGGAGAAAGGCATCGTAGCACCAATCCTGGTTCAACAAGGACTCGGAGCACACAATTACGAAAAATCGGACGTCGCGCCAATCGTGAGACCAGGTCACACCCCGTTCGCTTCCTACAACTCGAATTGGAGGATTTCTTTGCCTCCTGTCGAACTGTCGAGACTGCCACACAAGCGTGAGCGGAAGATCTGGAGACGCTTACGACACAATCTCCTGGCGGTGTACCAGCGCTTATTCACCGTTGTTTTTGTAGGCAACATGATCGCGTTCATTATCGAGATGGTACTCCATAGGCACTCAGAACCGTTTGGCCCACCTCTCGGCAACGTAGCTACCGCTGCCTCCGCCAACATCCTTGTCGCGGTCTTGATCAGGCAGGAAATGGTCATCAACGGCTTGTATACGTTCTTTTGCTGGACACCTTTATGGATGCCTTTGCGGATACGCCGCTCTGTCGCGAAGCTCTATCATTTCGGTGGCGTCCATAGTGGTTGCGCAACCGCCGCCACGGTATGGTTTCTGCTTTACACAGCATTGGTCACCAAACAGCAAGCCGATGGACTCATCCACCAGCCCGCAGTGATTGCTATCACCTACATCTTGCTTGTGCTCTTCATGTCAATTTGCCTATTCGCCATCCCGAAGTTCCGAATCTTCTCGCACAACACTTTCGAAGCGATTCACCGCTTCGCCGGGTGGACCGCCGTCGCCCTGTTCTGGGTTGACATCCTCCTTGTGTTGCACGCGCAATCGCAGCACCCCGGGTCTGATCCACTGGGCATGGCCGTGATTCAAGCTCCAGCATTCTGGTTTTTGCTCGTGATCACATTCTGCATCATTCTACCGTGGTTGCGCCTCAGGAAGGTTGCGGCCTATCCGGAGGTCCTATCCAACCATGCCGTCCGGATTCACTTCAACTACAAGAACATTGGCCCCGTGTTGGGCATACGGATAACTCATAACCCATTGAAAGAGTGGCACGCATTCGCATCAATTCCGGAAGCTGATGGCTCCTCTTTCTCCTTGATCGTGTCTGACAACGGAGACTGGACGAAAAAGCAGATCATGGAGCCGGCGAATTCGTACTGGATCCGCGGTATCCCTATCACCGGGGTTATACGCATGGGATTGGTATTTAAGAGGTTGGTCATCGTCGCGACTGGCTCGGGCATTGGCCCTGTTCTTTCCATGCTTGTATCTCATCCTATGCCATGTCGGCTTTTATGGTCCACACCCAACCCGCTTCAAACGTATGGTGAGAAGATCATGCAAGCAGTGGCAACGGCGGATCCCAACGCCATGATAATTGACACACGGGCCTCTGGACGACCGGACATCGTCGCTCTGACTTACCATCTGTATTTGGAAGCACAAGCAGAAGCCGTGTTCGTCATCTCCAATCCCCATCTGACACGCAAAGTCGTCTATGGAATGGAAAGCAGGGGCATCCCGGCTTACGGCCCAATCTGGGACTCATGAGTCGATCAATCCTGGTTCGGAAAACGTTTTCGAAGTGCATTGCTTGCTAACAGTTTCGGCAATTGATGTGGCGTTCTTTAGCAGGAAATACCAGCCTTTTCAGGCATTGCGGGAAAGTTTTGGAGGCTCGTTCACAATGTGAAGCGACCATGCACCACACATCTGATGCGTCACTTGCCATTGTGTGGCACAATCACAGACAAAAGCAGATTTACATATACACAACATGAATATGATAGAAGATAGGATTATGATTGGCCACTGGAATAACATTGACACACACTCTCGCTTCTTTGATTGACATGTGCGAGGTAAAATCATCATGATGCGTACGCCTCCAAGGATAGGAGCCATCAAATATAGACGGTAGCTAAACTGGAGGGAGGGTCGGTGTGGATATCACAGCCGCTAGTGCCAAGCTTCCTCGAGAGTTTTAAATATGCTAGAACTATGTTTGGGCTTGGCGTACAAACCCTGTGTTTTGAGTGCATGGATCGAAACAGACATCATCTGTACTTCCAAATGGACGGTGTATATATGTATGAAAGGCTAACTGGTAGCTAATCCGTCCCTTTCTTGCTTAGCCTCCCCCCAATGTCTCTTGCCTCAGCTTACGGCTTATAGATTTCATTCCTTCCGTGGTTGAGATGAGGGCGGAGACTTAGATGAACCTACGCAACAACTTCGACTCTATTTCCCTTGAGGGTTTACAGGTTATCATAAAGAAGACGTCACTGATCAGCGAGCCGCACACGATTGCTACTGTTCAAGCCACGGCGAAACAATGCAAGATCCAGGATATGAGGATCTTGGTATTGAATGCTTATGATAGACTGTTATACGAAAAGTATGCCTACCAGTCTTGGGAGACGTCTTTGCATCATGATGAACATTATTGGCTCAAATCCAAGGACCAGGCCAAGGAAGTAAGGATCACGAAGTGCCACACCGGCTCCCACGAGTGGAACTACAGGGTTGCTAAAGGAAGCCATGATCTCGTATCACTTACGGAGTAGATAGATGCATTCAGGAGCCACAGCAAACCTTACGACTGAGGACCTCAAATTATTTCCTGTGCATTCGATGATACTTATAGGTCAAAAGCCTAACATGCCTACCAGCATTCCAAAAAATTTCCTTGCCAATCACCACAGGCTGCGATTTCGAGAGCAACGATGCATATAGCTCATGCGTAGATTCGAATCGAAACCGTACAACGAACGCCTGGGGACTAGTTGTACCAGGCTTCGGAGGCCATGACGGTGCCTTCAATCTTGTGAGCCGTTATAATGCATCCGGGCATCAAGAGGAGGAGGATCTGCGCTATGTCTGGGGTGAAGGCTTACCTTTTCGTGCTTCTACACAAGCCGACTTCTAGGCAATGCTGTCACTCGAGTCTAGAGTCACTAAGTGCTGGGGCATGACGGAGACAGGCAAGGCCAGTGCATTTTCGCATTGCTGAGCATGAATATGAAGTTTTTTTTATTCCACTCTCCATCCGCGCTCAATACGTGTTACATGCTTAAATGTTTCGTCTGTAATCCGATCGATGTGGCTGAGGTTCACCGCGGGATATCTATCAAAGGTCCTCACCTGATGATGGCCTATATTGACAATGCCACGGCTACTGCAGCCTCCATCGGCGAAGCGAGATGGATGAGGACTGGGGACGTGGCTTACATGGAGAAAGGCAAAATCCACATCACTGATCGCGCAAAGGTAAGTCTCATCTTGCTGGTTTAATGATCTCTCGGTAGACCAAGCTCTTGGTTCGAGCTTCTCTATTTAGATTTGATTACTCTGATACTTGGCTTCAGGATCTTACTTAAGTACGTGGCTGGCAAGTTGCTCCCGCCGAGTTGAAAGTCATCCTACTTGCCCACCCATCGACCATCAACGCCGCCGTCATCGGCAAGCCGGCGAGGTGCCCTGCGCTTACGTCCAGCTCAAGCCCAAACCCGCCCCTGATCATAAGGTCGCCTCGTACGACGTAGCTGACGAAAATTCGGCGACGAGGGAGGTCAAGCACAGTATCAAACAGCGGCTTGCGAGATACAACTGGCTTGGTGGTGGTGTGCGCGTTGTTGATAATATCCCACGTAACGCAAGTGGGAAAGTCCAAAAACTCAAGCTCCGCGCTATGGACGCTGAACAAGCCATAGAGCTGGCTTACGGCTGGAGGGAAAAGGCAATGGGACGGAAGACAAATAGACATTAGGGTCCGATTGGGGTCTTGGAGACAAATTATAACGACCATGGATCCCTGACCGGGAGGCTTGTTCTCTACATAGTGCCTCCACTGTTCAAGAGTAAGCAATGAGACTCATCAGGAATATGAGCGGTTGTCTACACAAGTAAACATTGGGTTTTTTTTGGTTGACCGGCCACGAAATAGCGCTAGTGTGTATTGAACGTGCTGCGGGAGTCCAACCTTGCTTTTCTCGACGCATTTATTTTTATGTATCAGATGTGCTAGATATCATAGAGCTCAGCTCAAGATGAGAGCGATCAGCTTTACGAAGCTTCAACAGTCACTCGTTACTTTGTATCACCGCTGAGAAAGTGCTGTCGGAACCAATCACCGACTCGGAATTGCCGCAATCAGCGCTTGATCGTCACATTCTATGATTCTAGACCATCAGTGTCTCGCACGCTTTCACGATACTTCAATCATCTCTGTCTGAACTGATGCAAGTACATGGACGCATGCCAACTGTCGAAGACCGATGCTGACATGTAACGATTGAAGCAGACATTGAACCTGTTTCGCGCCGCTAACTCATCCGATCTCGAGCTTCCGACTATCTTCTATAGACGTCTTTCCCCACCATATGATGAATGGCAGTGACATCAAGAAAGCCGCCATCAGCAAAGCCAAGCAAGTAGCTTCCGCCGCAAACAATGCTGCAAATGGTAACGGGAACAAGAAGAGGAGGAAGGGTGGAGATCTAAAGCCCATCATCACAACGGAAGATCAACAAGCCGCAGACTCGAGCCCTAAAAGTGCACACAACATGAACAGTGCTAGGTCAGTGTCTTCGTGCGTGATTTTGCATCTACGCAACGGCACGTAATTAACCTGCCGTCGGCAGTGCACAAAGCGCAAGCTCTCCACTGTCCCACCACAAACCCCCGCTAAGCCGCTCGTCATCCTCATCCTCGTCCCGCGATGAGGGCGCTGAAGCTACAGCTGAAGAAGAGGATTCAGAAGATTATTGTAAAGGCGGATACCATCCAGTTAGCGTAGGCGAGACTTTCAAGGATGGGAAATACATCGTCACTCGAAAGCTCGGGTGGGGTCACTTCTCGACTGTCTGGCTATCCCGAGATACCGAAACTGGCAGACACGTTGCATTAAAGGTCGTGCGATCCGCAGCTCACTACACCGAGACTGCTGTCGACGAGATCAAGCTACTCAACAAGATCGTGCAGGCCAATCCCAATCACCCGGGGAAGAAGCATGTTGTCAGTCTATTAGACTCTTTCGAGCATAAGGGACCTAACGGTACCCACGTATGTATGGTGTTTGAGGTTCTGGGAGAGAATTTACTTGGCTTGATAAAGCGATGGAACCACCGGGGCATACCGATGCCACTCGTCAAGCAGATCACGAAGCAGGTACTGCTTGGTTTAGACTATCTACACCGAGAATGCGGTATCATTCACACAGATCTGAAACCCGAGAACGTCTTGATCGAGATTGGGGATGTCGAGCAGATCGTCAAGACATTCGTGAAAGACGAGCCGAAAATGGAAGACAAAGAAGACAACCGCAATGGCCGTCGACGACGGAGGACTCTCATCACCGGCAGTCAACCTCTCCCCAGTCCACTCAACGCAAGCTTCAGCAATCTTGAGAACATGCGATTTTCATCTGGCTTGGCCGGATCGCACAGCAGCTTGAATCAGATGATGACGGAGAGTCCAGGTAGTTCTCCCGTCCGTGGTACCGCTACTCCTAAAGACAGCGTTAAGATGAGTGGTGCGGTAGCTTCCGCCACGCCGCCCAAGTCCATGAGAGAGATGCTTGGTCTCAAAGATCCGAGTCCTGGCAGCACAGACGATGCAAAGCACCAGGAAAAGACTGCGTAAGCCCCTATCTGGGAATGATTAATCTAAACCTAGGCTAATCACGGAGGTCCACAGTGAGAATCTTTCCCAAACCATTTCCGGTATTTCCCTGAACAAGACCAATTCTCCGAAAGAACAAAGCCAAGAAGATATAGCTACAGCTATGGACACGATATCAGTAAAGATTGCTGATCTCGGTAACGCGTGCTGGGTCGGCCACCACTTCACAAACGATATTCAGACCCGACAGTACCGCTCTCCAGAAGTCATTCTAGGTGCCAAATGGGGTGCGAGTACTGATGTCTGGAGCATGGCTGCTATGGTGTGTAAACGCTACATGCAACAGTCTATAATTGGCTAACCGCCCTAGGTCTTCGAATTAATCACTGGCGACTACCTCTTTGACCCCCAGTCCGGCACCAAGTATGGCAAGGACGATGATCACATTGCGCAAATCATCGAACTCCTCGGAATGTTCCCTCGATCTCTCTTCATGTCTGGCAAATGGTCTCAAGAAATCTTCAGCCGCAAAGGGGAGCTACGGAACATCCACCGCTTGAGGCACTGGGCGTTGCCCGATGTGCTAAAAGAGAAGTATCATTTCAATAAGGCTGACGCCGAAAGCATCGCCAAATTCCTAGAACCGATGCTGGCACTAGAACCAAAGGATAGGGCAAACGCTGGCGGGATGAGCAACAGTCCATTTATGGCAGATACAAAGGGAATGGAAGGGGTCACACTCAACATACCCTGTCTCAGCAAAGGAGAGGGCATTGAGGGTTGGGCCACGGAGATCAAGAAGCGGTGATAGAGTACCTTTACAACGCAACAGTAGGGCAGGACCAGCACTGAGCCCGTTGGGCAACATGGGTGGACGCTTGTCACCGGTGGTACACCTCTTGGCCTCTAGATGGCGCCATGGCTCGGACTGCTATGTTGCATGGAAGGAATATACAATGTACCTATTTGGATACTATGATGAGGGGGGCGGCTGGTGTGCAAACGGTACTCCAAGTCTGCACAAAAACCGTGAGACTCGTCACTCTCCGTACCTATCGGTAGAATAGCAGTTGTGGCATATTCTAAATGATGACTTATGAGAATGACTGCAAATTGCATACGGATTGATCCTGCTTTCTTGGGAAATGTGGAAAACCGTCGCATTTTTGGACGAGTGACTTCGCGTTCTAGCTCTTGGCCGCTCACCCCATCTCTCAATTCTGCACACTCGAGTTCCACTCCGCATATATCTTCGGTACCACCAGCTCACAGATAAGGCGCCGCTCCAAAGCGCGATCTATTTCGAATAGCCCTTTCAATATGCCGCCTGTAAGTGTTGTCGCCGAGACGGCTTCCCTCAATTGCTAAAGCCTTCAGCCATGGGCGACGAATCCAGCTCCAAAGGTACGCCAAATCTCTCATCAGCCATTTTCACGTAGATCCTTGCGACCCTTAAATCGGTAAATCCAGCAGCATAGCTCTTGGGGGACTTCTACTCCATCATCAACATACTACCCTGCACCTTTTTTGAACCCTTTCACCACTGGATCGAAGCTCTTATCGAGATCATGCCGCTTTGAGGCTTTCCACACGGCAGACCACTTCTTCCTTAATGCGGCGCTCTGGAATGCTAACAATGGTGTGGATGGACAGACAGAATCTGCCCGTGAGGCCCGCAAGTCGTTCTACTGCGAACTGTGCCAGAAGGGATACAGTCGGATTAACGAGTTTGAGGCGCATGAGGGGAGTTATGATCATCAGCACAAGAAGGTAGGTGACGTTCTTCGTATTGGGTCTGTATGGGGGTATAGTATTGTTTGTGTCTGCTGAGTCTCTTTGGACCTGCCAAGTGAAGGGTATCTGGTAATGCTCTAGTTGGTTGATGCTTTGCATGTGATACGCGCCGGGTCTAGATACTCCTCGAACGAGCTCACGTATTGTCTTGAGCATTACCGGCCTCTCCTAATATCTATTCGTCTTACTCTTTTCGCACTTTTCGCATTGTTCACCTCCCATTTCCACTCCATGGGCCTCCGAGGTGCTCCTCCGTGGCTCTCGCGTCCCAGTCTTATAATTACTCATTGATCACAGCGCCTCAAAGAAATGAAACAGATGTCCCGAGACCCTCTCGCTGCCGTAAAAGCCCGCAAGGCTGAACGCCGCGCCGATGAGAAATCCGGCGGTATTACTATCAAACCCGTTTCATTGCCCTCGGCGGACTCAAAATCGTCAACAGGCTTCAAGAAAGGCGGGTTCAAAAATGCCTTTGGAAGCGTCGACGACGAAGATGAGAAGGAGGAAAAGAAGGAGGTGAAGGCTGAACCCCAGGTTGAGGGGTGGGATGTGAGAGAAGTTGAGAGCGAGAGTGAGGAGGAGTGGTGCGATTATGACCCCAGGCGGCCGACAGGGTGTGGCACGGACTGTGCTGGAAGGAGATGAGGAGTTGAGTTGGCATGACTTCTGCGATTGAATTGACTATTCACCGGTATGAGTGCTAGATACCTCCATTTCTATATTGTTTGATTGGGGGAGAGACCACCAGGCCAGGCAATTCGCTGACGTCCAAAGCTCCAAGACCGCCCAGAATACCGCTCGTGAAAATCATCGGAGCCATCACATCCACATCTCAAAGCCTGAATAATTACTCCCAGTCTTTGAGCGCCGAACGACTGATGCGACATCCGGCTGCACGTAGGTATTTGGGGCAGCCAGATTCCCATTCAACAACCCCCACGCCCACCAATAGTCTACCAGCTGTACCGCCTGTCAACTATTCTGCAAGAAACCGGCCCAATGTTGCTCATGACTTACCCAAATATCAAGCAATGGAGCCATCCAATAGTGACCGTCAACGATGTACTCAGCGAAAGCGAGGTAGCGATCGTCCTGTGCTGCTGGCGCTGGAATAGGCGGTGCCTCCTTGAAGTCGTCTATCAAGTTTTGGAGTTCAAGCTCGTCCACTGCAGCTCGTACGCTTAGCTGCCGGCATGCGATCTTGATGGCGAGAAATTGATGGGTGGTTGGCGGCCATGGAGGAGCTATCCTTAAGTTCGAAGTCTTGTCGCTCATGGCCATGTCCTAGGGGAATTGAGGCGAACCTAGCATGCTTTTCGAACGGCCGTGAAGCCAGGGGACTGCCATGATGCGTATGCTATATAAGAAGCACGCCATAGTCCAAATCCAAACACGGGTAGAGTTGTTTCACGAATCGCGGTATCATTGATCCATCTACCAAACAAACATCTGGATTGTTGGCTTGCTATTCTGTATGCAATCATCATGGCATTGTTTGCTGCTGCTATCATCAAAAGAGAGAGAGAGCAAACGTGGATATCCCGAACGGATGATCGGCAATCACGACTGTTCATCTAGATGGAAATCTGCTGCCGACGAGTTTATACCTCTTCATGCAAAGATAGGAAGGCCGGGCAATCTACTGTTTCTCTCGTAATTGGACATTATAGGAACTGCTGTTATTTCTTGGTCACTCACTCATGGGTTCTCAAGCCAACTATTTCGCGCAGATTCGTCTTGTGTCGAGCACCATTTCATCCTTTCCCTGTCCCACGACGAAAATCATATCGTCCCTTTGCAATGGCGTGAAGCTACATGGTTCGGTCAGTCTTGCCTTTGCCAGAAAAAGAAATGGCTATAATCCTTAGGACCAAGCCCGTGCCGCTGGACTTAACACGCTGCCAGGACTAGATCTGCGTCGGCCTACATTCCCACGGTCTCCGTTCAGCCGTCTTCGTGTCTCTAGCATCCTCCGCTTGAGCCTTGGAACCTCAACTTTGTTTGACAATACACGATTGCTGTGGAACGCAGGTTCCTTCTCCTAGCACTCAAAGCCGTCCGCACTGTGTACCAAAAGGCACGATAAGTACAAGCGTTTGTGGAACGTCTCAAAGCTCCTGATTGACCTTGTATTCGAACTCTTGTTTGGAATTGCCAGATTTGCAAGGGTTCAAGCGCAACGAGATGGCCACTTGAGTCTGCACCGAATGCCTCCTGGCGTGTTTTCGAGCTGACTCCAGCATATTGTGACGTATTTTGCTATAGTCTAGGCCATTATTGGAGGGTAATTGATGGCTGGACAATTCAATAAGCTTTCACACCGACTTCTACTCCATGCGGACTTTTAGCACAGTAGTAGAGACATCGCGCTTTGTACCAAGTATCTAAGCACACTTTTTGGATTCCGTACCAAGTATTGCATGCAAACTCCGAAGTAGGAATACCGTGTGCTTCCAAATGGCCAACTGAAATGAGAAGCGGCAGACTACACGCTCCTCTCCATCACGAGATTTGCCCGTCAGATGATGAGAATGGATGTTCGAGTATCCCGTAGTCAAGGTTCGAGGGATCACATACTCATGTTTTAAACTTGGCATATGACGTTTTGTTACAGCAAGCTGTCTTCCGAATGAAAAAAATAGTAAAGGTTTTGAATGCGAGTGGTCATCGAATGGACTTGCGCATCGCATTGGATATGATCATTCGCAACCAGAACGGAAACTTCATCGCTCCGCGGCTTGTATCATTGCGTTCGTTGCTTGAGTGGTAGAACACGCATGCGAGCATACGATGATAGATCTTAATCTCGACAAGGAGAAAGACAGAGAAAATTGATAGACACGCATTTCCGGGTCACCAAGGCATGTATGATTACGATCGACAAAGGAATATGCTGCCGTCAGCTGCTAGCATTGACACTGCCCCTGTCGGTCAGTAATACAATAACAGTATTTCAACTTTGCTTTAGCTGATCTCCATCGTACGGAGCATTGCCTGTCATTATTCAGAAGTATTAGCGTACGCGATAGGACTGTATTGAGGCGCAGTCAATGCCTTATATAGGTACGCTCCAACCCTTCCGATTTCCTCCTCACAGCCCACGCCACAGGCGCGTCACTATCGACCCAGCCATGGGTACCACCCATAATGGATAGGTGTCGCTGCAGACAACTTTTCCTAGTCACTACTCAATGACTCTATAACTCGAGCCATGTCGAAAACTAGGTCGTCATCCCCATACTGGGCGAGCACCTGCATGCCAATCGAGTTGGGCTCTTTTGCTTCATTCCTGCCAGACGTGGGAATTGGGACTGGCACATTCATCGCGGGTAAACCTGCTAGACTTGCAGGTACCGTTAACACGTCGGCAGCGTAAGCGTCCGTAGGACCTCGATTTTCAAGTGAAGAAAGCTCTGGGGGTAGTGATTGCGCGGTAGGAGCTAGGATGATATCGACTTTCTTCCGCTCGGCTGGTTCGGTCTGGGCCTCCAGAAGAGGATGTTGTAGAGCGAAAACGCTGTTGAAATCTTTCTGGACCAGCCTGCGTACTTTTTGGGCTTGAATGAAGTAATTGTCGATGGCCGATGCGCTCAAACTGAATGACCCTAGGAGAATCCTCCTCTTCACCTCTTCTCCAAGGCCAACACCCCGTGTGGATGCGTACAGAACGTTCTGGGTCCCTTCTCGATCGGTCGACTTCTTGCCGTAGCGAACGCCATCGTACTTGGCAAGATTGGAGGACGCCTCTGCCGGTGCAAGGACATAATATGCCGATAGAGCGATTTTTGTAGCTGGTAGAGACAGCATGTGAACAGAATGCCCTATATTCTTCAGACTTTGCAGCGTATCCAGCCATGCTTTCCGAACGACGGGCTGCATCTCTTCAGTATTATATTCCGTAGGCACTCCGATCCGTAGCGAAGGGGCATCACCCCAGCCCAAGCTTGCATTGCGCTCTCCCACCCGCCGTGCTATCGTAGAGCGAGTCCTCGCGGAGATTGAGGTTGGGTCTCTAGAGTCAGGGCCGCTTATGACTCCTGTAAATTTGATTAGCCCTTCTTTTTTAGGAAAGTGGTGATTCTACCAAAGACCTTCCTCGCCAATGAGGTGCTTCTTGCGAGCACACCCACAGTATCCATTGAGTTCGCATAAGCCACGACTCCCCAGCGTGATACCATACCATAGGATGGCTTGAAGCCCACGATGCCACTAGAAGCAGCTGGAAAACGTACGGACCCTCCGGTGTCTGTGCCCAATGCCCTGATGCTGATAAGCCTCGTCTTTATAGCATGTTCTCCGCAACGTACGCATCACATTGTCCCGAGGCCACGGCTATGGCACTACCTCCAGAGCTTCCCCCAGCTGCCAGATCATGGCTATCTTGAGTGTAGATATTCTTCACAGGACCATGAATTGAATTGGTGGAGTAGGTGCTTTCCAACGGTCAATTGCTATACGTAGCTGAAGGCTTGTGGACGCATTACCTACCCCATGCCAAATTCATCTAGATTCGTCTTCCCCAATATCAGCGCTCCAGCGGCTTCTAACTTCTCCGCGACGGTGGCCGGGTACGGGCTCCGAAAGCCCTCGAGGATTGCTGATCCGCATGTTGTTGGACCTTGCGCTGTGCAAATGTTGTCCTTGATCGCTATCAACTCGCCGTCGATTGGAGACTTGACGTTGCCTGGAGAAGGGGTCAGTAACAAGCAATCGTATAGTACTCTTGCCTGAGATTTACCCTCATCTCGTCGTCTTTGCGCGTTCTCTAGGTCATTCCGACGCAAAAGTCGGTCTTTCGGAGCGGTTACAAAGGCGTTCAACAACTCATGGGTCTGCTGATTGCGGAGACACTTTTCAGCATTTCGCAGCAGCGTTGCAGACATGTAACAAACAGTGTCCTCAGAGCATAGAAAGCAAAAGGGTTGGTCTCATTATTGGTGGAGTGCTGTAGCTCGTCTCGTCGCTAAGACAACGCCCATTGTTTCACGACGCTTCAACGGCAGCCTAGAATCCCTCCTACCCTCAGCAATGTAGCGCCTTGCAGATGGCATGTACAACTACTCGCCATGATTACTAAATTTCCTGGAGCAGCTTGCGCTGTCGCCTGCTCAAGCGTAGTCCTTGCTGCGCAACCATCTGCGGCTCCACCAGTCTCCGCACCCCTCAGAGGACTGCCCTGGGGTCAGCTCAATTTTCTTCATACTACAGATACTCATGGCTGGCATGCTGGACATCTTCAAGAGTCAACGCCACCTCTCTCGCATCTACGCTTTTCACTAATCACCAATGCAGACCGTCTTTCAGCGCAGACTGGGGCGACTACATCTCCTTCGCGGAGCGATTACATCAAAAAGCTGACGATGAGGGAGTTGATCTGCTACTCATTGATACTGGGGACAAGATAGAAGGGAACGGGCTCTATGATGCGTCAAAGCCCAAGGGCAAATACACTCTAGATATCTTCGCAGAGCAGGTTATAGATGTTATATGCTCAGGCAACCACGAGCTTTACAAGAACCACTCATCCGAGACTGAATATGAGATTACTGTGCCGAAATTTTTGGGCAATTATCTTGCTTCAAACCTCGACATACTTGATCCCAAGACTGGCGTTCAGAAACCCCTGGCGCAGAGATATAAGAAGTTTACAACCAAGAACCAGGGCATTCGCGTTCTAGCATTTGGCTTCCTTTACGATTTCACAGGCAACTCTGAGAATACCATTGTTCAGAAAGTGGAGGACACGGTCAAAGAAGAGTGGTTCCAAGAGGCTATGCGCGACAGAGAAGTCGACCTCTTCCTCGTCATTGGACATGTTCCACTCCGCTCCCCAGAATATGCCACCATCTTCAGGACCCTCCGAGGGCAGCAGTGGGATGTTCCCATACAATTCTTTGGCGGTCATACCCACATACGCGATTACGCCAAATATGATAGCAAAGCTTACGCCCTTGAAAGTGGACGGTACATGGAAACCATTGGCTTCCAGTCTATCTCTGGGTTATCCACAGGGGAAAAGTCCGAGGCCGCCAGACCTCATGATGCAATGTTAGCCTCCCCAACCTTCGCCCGTCGCTATATCGACAACAATCTCTTCTCCTACTACCACCATACCGGACTTAACAGTTCCACCTTCCCCACGCAGCACGGCCGCAATGTTTCCTCCATGATCTGGTCCGCTCGTAAGACCTTGAAGCTCGACAAAACATATGGCTGCGCTCCAAGAGACTACTGGACGAATCGTACTCCGTTCCCAAGCAAGAACAGCATTTTCAGTTGGATGCAAGACGAGGTCCTGCCAGATATGGTCAAGGACCCGGAGAGAGGTGACAAACCAAGGATGGTATTGACCAATACTGGCGCCCTCCGATTCGACATATTCAAGGGACCTTTCACAGTCGACACTACCTACACCGTCAGTCCATTCACAAGCGGGTTCCGCTACATCAAGGATGTGCCTTTCAGCGTCGCCAAACGGCTGCTTGTCATACTCAACCAAGAAGTCCCGCAGCTCTGGTCATCCTCGCAATCCTTCGCTTTCAAATCGCCCGCTCCATCATCGCAAGTGAAACCATCCCCATACCACGATGCTCTATTCCAAGCAGGACAGCAAATACCTTTAGCAGACGACGCAACTCTCCATAGAACTCCAGACCTCATACCCGGCTACACCACTTCCGACGATGCTGGCTCTGATGGCGACGACACCCTCCATTCGCCCATCACCTTCTACCGCGTGCCAAATTGCCTGGAGTCACGCATCGACTTCCCGCCTGCATCGGCCAAAGATGATTCTTCAGGCCCGGAGACCGTAGATCTTGTATATGTTGATTTCATTGAGGACTATGTCTTGTTGGCGTTGAAATTCCTAGGCACGGATTATGCGCAAGGAGATACGGATGTATATATGAACGGGAGGGATATGACAGGGTTGATTGCCGAATGGGTGAAAGGGCATTGGAAGTGTGAGTGAAAGGGACGTAAGCATGGCATTTAGTTGAGGTTCGTGGGCAATGGCGTATTGGAGGCTGAAGGTTATCCACCGTATCCTCTTGCTAAACCACGACTGAAAGCAAAGCAACGATGTTCGACTCACAATGGCCACAACATCGCTCTTTGAAGTTATTGGTTTGAGCAATTGACACATATTGATCGCTATGAGTGCAACGCTAATACGTTGATCTGGATCGCACAGCCAGACAGCCCTGTTTCACCACCTTAATATACACCAAATCCCTGTCTCTGGCCCA